>Ga0265595_1000468_pt1 | contig 36159 bp, 31 predicted proteins | sample saktaG_15_FD_190148 | JGI IMG/M metagenome (GOLD analysis project Ga0265595, IMG submission 190148) | Saline water microbial communities from Sakinaw Lake, British Columbia, Canada - sak_2013_06_06_50m | ecosystem: Environmental > Aquatic > Non-marine Saline and Alkaline > Saline ...
GGTCTCACTAACAGAAGTACTGATATCCCCTATTGTCGGTGCGGTAACTATTTCCCCGGCAGTTGTTGTCACAACAGCTGTATTAGTCTCCTCTGCTGCGCAGGCCCCGATCATGCAGATCAGGACGAGTGCAACAATTCCAGAAAGAAGAATTATTCGTTTTTTCATAGTGCATTCTCCATATCGCGGCAAAAGCCGTTACATCCAGTGTTGCAACCAGACCGCATAAGGCTCGTGACTGTTCAGCAGAAACCGGACCGTCCGTGATGATTTCATTGATGAAACGATCGTTCAGGATGGTTCTGATTTTAAAACCGGGCGAATAATGGACGAGAAGAAGTCCGGACGGAATCTCTTGGATTCCAGCCGGAAATGGCTGAAAAAATGGACGGGCGCGCAAAAAAAGGGATTATCCGAACCCCCAGTCCGCAAGTGTCGTGCGGGAAGGGTCGACATCAGTCCAGTCCCAGCCAAGCGCTTCGATGATCCGGGAGATCGGCTGTTTGATTGTTTTATCAAGCATCAGCTCCCAGTCGGGCACGAACTCTTTTGGCACCTGATCGGCGTACTCAAAGCAGATCACATCGGTCTTGGGGTATTTCCCCGTAACTGCTTTGATGTATACCCGTTTTGGTTTGCTCCCCTTGCCAAATTCTGTGTGGAGGTGCTCATTTGCATACTTCGCACCCCTGACCTGCGCATCATCATTCGCATAATCGTCAAGGCCTTTTCCGATTCCTCCTGGTATCCCCGCCTCGTCAAGAGTATATTTTCCGGCACGGTATTTTTTAATCACATCGGAAAGGAACGCCTTGACCTCGGGATATCCTGCACCTGAAAGGATCAGTTCCATCACTTTCATCTGGACGATTTTGGTGATCTGCGGGGTGTCGCTCCGTCGGATCTCAAAGCCGACGATGTCGATCTCGTTGACGTCTTTTCCTTCCTTCCAGACCAGCTGCCCGGCATACCGCTTCTTTTTTCCTGCTTGGAAGAACCGTGCATATATCTTTTCGAACTTGATCGAAAAATAATGGATATCGGCGTTGAGCTCCTGTTTTGCGAACCCGGAATAACTCTCATTCAACTGCTTTTCTATCGCCTTTGCAGTCCCGATGGTCCGTTCGCGGTCAAGCGGCGGGAGCTGCACCATGCAGGAGTCCGTGTCCCCGTAGATCACGGTGTAGCCCTGCTGCTGGATGACACGCCGGGTATGTTCGATGATCGCCCTTCCCACCGATGTCACCGCAGCCCCGATCTCCCGGTCAAAGAGCCGGAACCGGGTGTACCCCGATACGCCGTAGTAGGTGTTCATGATCACCTTGAGTACGTTCTGCTGCATGTCATACATGACATACTCCGGAGAACTAAACGGGAACGTGTTGCGCAGCGCCTTTTTTTCGTCCCGTTCCTTGAGCAGTTCGGAGATGATACTCCTTGTCAGCCCGTCGGGGTGTTTTTTGAACCGTATGCCATTGGGAGCCACGAGTTCACCGGCGGGATCCTTGGTCTCCATCGAAGCATTGATCGTCATCATCGCCATCGGGTACAGCGATTTTAAGTCAAGAACTACGACATTTTCCCGCACTCCTTTGCTCGGTTCAAATACGGTCGCCCCTTCAAACTCCTCGGACGCGGCAAACCCTTTGGAGGGCAGAACATACGTCCCCGAGGCTTTGCGCAGGATATAAACATCGATGACGCTGCTTGAGTTAAGCGTCTTGTCGAGCGGGCAACCCACGTATCTGGCGATCTCGCGGTAGAATTCGATGATATTGTCCTTTTTGTTGATCGAAACGCAGAGTTCGACGTCTTTGAAGTTGTATTCCACGAGGAGTGCCGGCTGCTTCTTCCAGAGATCGGAGAGTGTGCCGGTGTAGCGGACCTTGCGTTCGCCCAGTTCCTCTTCAGCAACTGCGTCGAGCCGGTACGATTCTTTCAGTGTGGAGTGCATCTTCTTGTAACCGGTCAGCAGGTCAAAGAGCGCCCTGCCCCGCAATGCATTTCTCTCGGTCATACCGGGCAGGCGGGCGAGGCTTGACGAAGAGAGCCCAAGTTTCTCCATCCTGCCCGTGATGTAGGGCATGTCAAAGTCAACAAAGTTCCAGCCGGAGAGTGCATCAGGGTCGCGCGCTACAATATATGCCGTGAACGCTTTGAGCATTGCAGTCTCTTCGGTAAAGATGCAGACGGTATGGATGTTTTTCTGGAAGCACCCGTTGGGCAGCCCCCCGCTCTTTTCCTTTTCTGTGATGTCCAGAGGTATGCCCTTTGCAGAAAACAGGAATGTCGTATAGTCGTTCTCAAACGAATCATGGCATGTGATGCAGGTGATTGCATCACGCTGCGGATCGGGAAATCCCCGTTCGTCTTCACACTCAATATCCATGATACAGAGCCGGGCAGGGGCGTCCACATCCGCCGGCCTGAGGTCGTGGTAATCCACAGTCAATGACGGTGCCGTCACACCTCCCGTCAGCCCGGAATCGATCATGAACCGGGTCGCAAACGGGATGTCTGCCTCGAAGTGGCGGTACCGGTCACGCACATCGCGCACATCGCCCGGGCGCTGGGTATAGAGCCGGCGCAGCGGTTCGTTACGGATCGAGCGATATATGGTGTCTGGTTCAAGGGTTGCCTGCGGGGGAAGAGGTTTTTGCGCGGCTTCATGTTCCGGCACGTAAAAATAGGGTTTAAAACTCGTGACATCAAGCCGGACGGCTTTTTTGTCCGGCCCGCGCCCGAATATATGAATGATCGGCCCGTCAGGAGAATTGCTGTATTCAACCTGGTTGATCGCAAGCGATACACTCCCGAAGGAATCCAGCGTGGAGGGGGTATTCATGCTGCACGTTTCCGGCTTTGCTGACTGTGTTGCCATATCAGGAGATCGCTTTCCTGCAGAGTTCGCTTACAAATCGCCCTGCCTCGTCCATATGTGCCTGCTCCCATGCATCAAGCCGCCACTCCTCGATGGCATGGATGCCCTCCCTGCCAATCCTCGCAGGAACACCGAGTGAGCACCCGCGTATGCCGTACTCCCCGCCGAGGACACAGGAGCTCGTGACCAGCTCGCGTGCATCTTCAAGTACCATGCGGATCAGGTGAACGATATGCAGCGCGGGGCCAAAGACCGTTCCGCCCTTGCCTTTGATGATCTCCATGCTCGTTCCACGGATTTCTGTGAGGATCTCATCCCGCATGGGTTCGGGGACCGGTTGGGAGAGCGTTGAAAAGAGCGGCACCTGGTGCTCACCATGCTCTCCTATCACGAACGAAAACCCGGTAATCCCCCGACTTTTGAGCGCGAGCGAGAACCGTGCACTGTCGAGTTGTCCGCCAAACCCGATACACCGCTCCCGGGGGATGCCGGTCTTTGTTTGAAGGTAATAATTGTTTACGTCCATCGGGTTGGTGACCGTAATAAGGACACCGGAAAATCCTTTTGAGAGTGCGGCACATTCATGGACCGTGGGGAGATTTGCGTCAAGGAGGTCAGCGCGGGTCTTTATCGTGGGATCACGCGGCAGCCCTGCAGAAAAGACGCAGATGTCCGCGTCCCTGATATCGTTTTTGTCGGTGCTGATCGCTGTCGCGAGGCCGGTTTGGCGCAGGTCAAGCACCTGCGCGTTTAAGACGGTTGGTGCGCAATCGTAAAGGACCAGTTCATCCACAATTCCCAGTGATGCTGCAAGATATGCGACCTCGCCGCCCACCCGTCCGACTCCCATCACCGCGAGACGCACCATTCTGATCTCACTATGGGTATGCTAATAATAAATAACGACCATTTCCTTGTGAATGGTTTTGATCAGGCCAGGCCCGGTGACCGTGGGTGGGGTGGCATTGAAGAATCACCTGGTCCTTGCTGCTGGCGTGCTGGGAACAACCGGGGCATCGCTTTCCCGTATGCTCTCGCTTGGAGCCGGGGGAGTGGTGACCAAGTCGATTGGCCCCGTTCCCAAAGACGGGCACCCCGGGCCCTGCGTTGCGGTTCTCGATGACGGACTCCTCAACGCGATGGGGTTGCCGAACCCTTCAATGGACTTTGTGGAAGAGATTGCACCCCTTGCAGGAAAACCTGTGGTCGCGAGTATCTTTGGCGGAAACCCGGAAGAGTTTGCCACCGTTGCGGGGTGGTTCAAAGGAAGCGTCGCGGGCTTTGAACTGAACCTCTCCTGCCCTCACGCGGAAGGTTACGGGGCGGCGATCGGTACCGATCCAAAACTTGTCGAAGCATGTACCCGTTCCGTCAGTTCGACGGGTGTCCCGACATGGGTAAAACTCACCCCGAATGTGACCGATATCACTGCGATTGGAAAGGCCGCGGAACGCGGTGGTGCGAGCGCGATTGTCGCAATCAACACGATAAAAGCAATGCGGATATCAACCGGCCTCCGCCGCCCGGTGCTCGGCAACCGGTATGGCGGGCTCTCGGGAACAGCAATCTTTCCTGTTGGAGTACGGTGCGTGTACGAGCTCTACGAGGCATGTAAAATTCCCATCATCGGGTGTGGCGGGATCCTAAGCGCTGACAACGTTGTGGAGATGATGATGGCAGGAGCGCGGGCCGTTGAAATAGGGAGTGCCGTTGCAGATAACATCCGCATCTTTGAAACAATAAGCGCAGAACTCTATGCAAAGGATGGGTGCGGGGTTGAAGAGATCATCGGGTGCGCCCATGGCTGATGCACAAGACACCGGGCTTCCCGTCCCGGTAACCATCACGCAAAAAAAAGGGGAATCGCCATCCGTCACCACATTTTTCTATGACCGGCAGTTCCCGTTTACCCCGGGACAGTTTGTGATGGTCTGGGTGCCCGGTGTGGATGAGATTCCCCTGGCCCTTACCTCGGACGCTTCGATAGCCGTGCAGAAAGTCGGAGATGCAACCTCTGCCCTGTGTGGATTAGATGCCGGTGACCAGATTGGCATCCGCGGGCCGTTTGGCAACGGCTTTGTACGAGGAGAGAAGATGCTCGCGATCGCCGGCGGGGTTGGGGCTGCACCTCTTCTCCCGCTTGCCAGATCCGACCTGGTCATGACGTTTTTGCTCGGCGCCCGCACGGAACAGGAACTCCTCTTTGTTGACCAGCTCGATGAATGTACTGACCTCCAGATCGCGACCGATGACGGGTCGATGGGAATTAAGGGTTTTGTGCCGGAACTGATCGATGATTTGAACCTTGGCTCGTATGACCGCATTGCTGTATGCGGACCGGAAGTCATGATGCGGGCCGTGCTTACAAAAGTCACCGAGATCGGGATAGAGAACCGGACCGAGTTCTCCCTCCACCGGTACATGAAATGCGGCGTCGGTGTCTGCGGCTCGTGCTGCATTGACCCCGCGGGACTCCGTGTCTGCCGCGACGGCCCGGTATTTTCCGGGGAACTGTTGCATAAAAGTGAATTCGGGCATTACCACAGGGACGCGAGCGGAAGGAAGATCAATATCTGATTTTTTTAAATTGAATATCGCGTCGGTGAAGGTATAAAGAGCCCCCTCGCCTTCCTAAATGTGCCAATGCAAATGATTTTTTTAAGAAAAAAATTCAGATATACCGTGCCTTCTTCGATAACTTTTTTGGTGTATAGATCGGGCGGAACGGCATACCTTCAGTTTCCTTTTTCACGGCTGCAACTAGTGCCTCGGTGGTCATCTGCTCCTTGAACGGTTTGTTCGGCTGCGACTTCTTCCGGATCGTAACGGTCAGCTTCTTGTTCGCGATCTCGTCGTCTCCGACAACAATCACATAGGGCACCCAGTCCATGCCGGCTTCGCGGACTTTCTTGCCCACGCTCTCGTCCCGGTCATCGACGTCGCACCGGACCTGTGCCGCATTGATCGCGTTGCACACTTCTTCGGCAAATGCCCCATGGCGCTCTGCGACGGGCACGACCCGTACCTGCACCGGCGAAAGCCATGTCGGGAGTGAGGGGACTGCCTGCGTGGAGACGTTCTCGAGGATCGCGCAGATGACACGCTCGACGCTGCCGGTTGGGGAACAGTGAAGGATTGGCGGGTGGACGACCGTGCCGTCCTCCTTGTGGTATTTTATGTTGAACCGCGTCGAGCTCTCGACATCGATCTGGACGGTCGGGTTCTCGATCGGGCGCATCTGCCCGTCGATTGCTGCGAGGTCGATCTTTGCGATCCAGTAGTGGACCCGATCGGAAAGGATCTCGATGAGCATAGGGCAGTCCGATTCTTTTACAATTTTCTTCACCCATGCCTCGTGCTCTGCGTAGAAGTCTTTGGTGCACCGGAACGCTGCGACAAGTTTTGTCTCGAAGTCTTTTCCTGTCTGCCAGCCCATCGCGAGCTGTTCTTCAAAGCATTTCAGGGCTTCGGGCATGTCCGTGCAGAGCGAGTGCATGTCGGGCATCGTGAACGCACGGAGGCGTTTTAATCCGATCACTTCCCCTTTCTGCTCGTGCCGGAACGAGTACGTGGAGAGCTCGTACATCTTCATGGGCAGGGTGTTGGGAGATATGTGCATGTCCCGCATGATGGAGAACATGCCAAAGCATGCGGCGAACCGGAGCATCATGTTCCGGTTGTTGGACTTGAACCGGTACTGGCGCTCGCCGAACTTTTCTGCATGCTCGTAGATCGCCCGGTCGCCGAGGTCGTACATGACCGGCGTCTCGACGGGCGTGCCGCCATACTCGAGGACTATCCGGAGCACGTAGTCTGCCAAAAGGTCCCGGATCAGTTTGCCCTTGGGCATCCAGCGCAGGCATCCCACATCGCTTGCCGGTTCGTAGTCCACGAGTTCCTTAGCCCGCATGAGGCCGACATGGGCAGGTTCTCCCCCGGTCGGTACCGCGACACCAAGTTCTTTTTTCACAAGGCAGCCGAAGGGCGAATCATCGAGAAATTCCTTGTAATCATGCTGCTTTCCGTCCGGAGTGAGGACAAACCAATCGTGGGTGACTTCCTTTTTCTCCTTTTTGACCGCCCCCTCTTCGCCGGGAACGATTGTTTTGGAGAGTTCGGCGAGCGGGTGGCCTTTGCATGAGAGTTTGAAGGACTTGTACCAGCCGAAGGGTGCACGTTTGACGGCAAACCCCTCCGCATCAAGCCCTGCCTTGAGCGCATTTAATGCAGCGACGGCAGTATCGGGGGAAGCAAGGTCGCTGGAGAGGTGGGCGTACGGGTAGATGACGATATTTTTGACATGCACCTGCCCGGCAGTTTTCTTCACTTCCTCAATTGCCTGGAGGACAACGCCTTCGAGGTCTTCATCATCCACCGATTCTACAGCGCAGAAAACCACAAGCGCCTCGGTCTCCCGGTCAGAAAGGACAGAGCACTCCTCCGCCATCTTTGTCTTCTTTTTTGCTTCGTATTCTATGTAATCTGAATGGATCAGAAGAAGTCGCATGAATTCATCTCCGGATTGGAATGATTATCCTTAAAAAATGGGTTGTGCTGGTATATATAGTGCTAAACTTGGGCATTTTGCGGGAAGACTCAAGAGAGGGAGGGGGGACCGGGCTTCAGGATCCCCTCACTGGCTTTTCCTGTCCGGTTTTTTCCTGTTCCGGTGGTACCGCGACAGCGTCGCCTGCCGCTGGTCGAGATACTTTGCATCGCCTTTCCTGTCATACGGACGCTCCGCCCGCTGGGTGGTATAGAATACCAACTGCCCGATCGGCATCCCCGCATAGATTTTCACCGGGCGCGTGTTCACGTTGCACATCTCCAGCGTGATCGTACCCCGGAATCCCGCATCGATCCACCCGCCGGTCTGGTGGAGCGCAACACCGAGCCGTGCGATGCTCGACTTGCCTTCAATGGTCGCGACGATATTGTCGGGGAGCCCGATGCATTCCAGCGTCTCGGCGAGCACGAACTGGGAAGGGTGCAGCACGAACGATTCCGCGTGCACCTCCTCAACCTCCGCTGTGACGCTCTCCTCGTTGTACGGGTCAATGACCTCGCTGCCCTCCCTGTACCAGACAAAATGGTTGCCAAGGCGTATGTCCAGTGAGTTGGGCTGCACCATCTTCGGGTAGTACGGATCGATTTTGATATATCCCCTCGCGATGCGGTCGAGGATTTGCCAGTCCACAAGAATCATGCGGGATCAGGTATGCATTTCATCATCTTTAGCACTATCATCCAGACCAGTGTCTTTGTTTTTGCCAAGAAGTGCCGGGTCAATGTGCCACTCCGTCCTCCGCAACAGCCCGTGCATGGTACTTGCCTCCCTTGTGGTCAGGTTTGCCCGCCCGAGGATCCGACGGATCATGGTCATCGTGTTCTCGCGCTTGAACTCCGGGTGCCCGACCGCGTCGAGGAACCGGTCGATGTGCCGGTACAGATGGCCCATCTCAAACGGCGATGCAAGCGGGTATTCCGGCCGGGGCATGTTGGAAAGTTCATAGCAGATGACGCTGACCGCGTGCGAGAGGTTGAGGATCGGGTAATCTTCCGAGGTCGGGATCGTGCAGATGATATCGCTCTTTTTCACTTCCTTGTTGTTGAGTCCCCAGTTCTCGCGCCCGAACAAAATCGAGATGCGCCCATCAAGTGTTTTGATGTGCTCACGGAGTTCCTTTGGCGTAAAAAACGGCATCCGCATCGGGGTGCATACCGATTTGCTGACTGCGCCCGTCGTTGCCACCACGATGTTGCTCCGCGCAAACACATCTTCGATCGTGCAGACCTCCGCATTGTTCAGCACGTCCAGTGCATGCCCGGCGCGGGCGTTTGCCTCATTTCCGAGCGGGCACGGGTCGATGAGGACAAGGCGGAAAAAATTAAAATTCTTCATTACCCGCGCGGCAAACCCGACATTACCCTCGTAAAGGGGGGCGACAAGTACGATGTCAATGTCAGGCATAAAAATTTTTACTGGACCGCGTCCACGGTCGCTTTCAGGACGGCGGCGCCCTGGTCATATACCGCGTTGCCTACGACAATCGTATCAGCATACCGGCTCATCTGCGCCGCTTTCTCGGCAGAATTAATCCCGCCGCCATAATAGAGGATGGACTTGTCGATTACGTCCGATGCTGCCTTCACCATATTCTGGTCGCCGAATGTCCCGCTGTATTCGATGTACACAATCGGGAAATGGAAATAATGGTCAGCGATGGTCGTATACGCAGCGACCTCTTCGGGTTTGAGGTTGCAGGCCGATTTGGTCACCCTGCCAACGGATGAGTCCGGGTTAAGCACGATATAAGCTTCCGGCACAATCTGGTCCCAGGGGACCTGGTGCTTCTGCTGCTGCACCCACATCCGGTGCTTGCCGATGATCCATTGCACGTCGGTTGTATTCATCACGCTGGGTAAAAATACATAATCGATCCCCTGCATGAGCACCGCTTCCGGACCCGCAGGCTCCATGACCACCGGCAGGGAATACGCCTTTACCTGTTTTAAGAGGGCGGCAAGGTTCTCCTGCGTCACGTTCAGGGTGCCGGAGAGCATCAGGGCATCGGTCCCGCTCGCAGCGATCGCATCGATATCCCCGGGCTTCAACTGTTTGTCAGGATCAAGTTTGGTCACGTGCACCCAGTCTTTCCATTTCATGACAATCACCAGTACTTTTGTCGCGGATCGCAATAAACCGCTCTAATCCGGGCGGGTACGAATTCCTGTTCCCCTGACATAAGAGTAAGAAAGGATCCTGATAAAAGGAGATGCATGGTTATCTTTTTATCCGTGATGGAATCTTTCCATCTGACCTCATGCCCTGATAAAAAATTAAAAATGAAATCGGTCAGATCTGGATGATTGCCCGTTCTTTCATTCTCTTTACTGCTGCCTGGAACTCGGAAATTTTTTCTACGGGGATGCCGGTGCTTTCAGACAGGGTTTTTGTATTGGCGGCCAGCAGGGCGGATACATCCAGGATGCCTGCCTGAAGCAGCGGCAGTATCATCGCGTCCGTGATCCCCCGGATCGTCAGGAGATCCTTTCTGCTCTTTTCGATCTGGAGTTTTGTAATCTTTTTTGGCACGGGACGTTTGAGGGCACTGCAGACAAGTTCTGCATGCCGGTACACGGTCTCAAGGCTGATGCCGGACCGCTCTGCAATGACGGTTGGGTGAATCGTGCAGAAATCCTCAGGGGCAAGGATTCGTGCAGCATGGTACTTTTTGATGCTTGTGGCGGGGATACCAATCTCTTTGAATGTCTGCATTGTATGATGCAACTGCGCTTCTTCTATGACCGTTCCCACCTCCTGTTCACTGATGCCGGCTTTTTTGAGTTCGGCACCATGGGAGTGTGCGAGGCCGGCGATATCGCTGATGCCTGCCTCTTTTAACGTCTTAAGGATTGTGGCATAGCTCCTTCCCTTCCTCGGGACGAGGTGGTTGCGCAGGAACTTGCGACATTCGGAACGTTTTTTTAAGAGCACCATTTCCGCTTCTGCGTCATGGATAAGGGCACCAGCCTGCGTAAGAGAGATATCGAGTGCAGTTGCGAGCCATTCCGGGGGGCTTTTTACAATGTCTGCGACGCTATAGATATGGCGGGCTTCCAGTTTATCGAGTATTGCCGCAGTAAGGGAGGAGATCTCTGATAACGATTCACGATTGCTGCCGATGTGGTGGCAGAGAGGGCAGCCGATGTCCCAGGGACGGGCACCTTTCCGGACAAGCCGCACGGAATTGAGGTGGTGCTTTTTACATACCTCATCAGTCCGGACTGCCCAACCCCACTGGGTTACCGGGAGCCCGATGTTAAAGGTGCACCCGGGATAGCGCGAGCACCCGATGAACTGGGTAGATCCCCGCAGGTGTTTGATCGCGAGCATCCCGTCACCGCAGACCGGGCAGGCGCCAAGGTTCATCTCTTCTGCGGTCCGGTTCCGGATATCGTCCCCGATCATCTGTTCGTGTGCTTCGAGCTGGTCGAACGCCGCATGGAGCATCTCGCGGGACTCTTTTATCACATCCTCCCGCGTCCGTGTGCTCTCCTTGATCTGCTGCATGTGGGCTTCGAGTGTCTGCGTCATGTCAGGTTTTGTGATCGCATCGGCATGCTGTTCCATAGATTCGGTTACCACCCTGCCGACGAGTGTGGGGCGCAGCGGTGTGCCCTCGACGTACTTGCGGGAGACCAGTTTTGCGATCACTTCGTGCCGTGTGCTTTTCGTGCCCAGCCCCAGTTCTTCCATCCGCTGGATCAGCTTGCTCTGGGTGAACCGTGCAGGGGGCTGCGTCTGCTTCTCATCGAGCGTGACCTTGTTGATCGGCAGCCTCTCGCCCGGTGCAAATGGCGGCAGGACGGTCTCTTTTGCCTCGGAGAACGGGTAGACGGTGTGCCAGCCGGGTTCGAGGAGCTGCCCACCGGTGCTGGTATATTCCTCGCCCCCCGCGTCGAACAGGACTTTGAGTGTCTTCCACTGTGCATCGGGCGCAAGGGTTGCAAGGAACCGGCGGAGCACGAGCTCGTAAATTTTGAACGCATCGTCCCCGATCATATCGCGGTTTGCTGCACCTGTGGGGTGGATAGGCGGGTGATCGGTGGAGGACTTCTTGCCCCGCGTCGGGACGTCGCGCCGGTGCGCCATGACCCATTCCACATCCTTTTTAAAAGGGGTGTTTCGGATCGTCTTTAAGATCCCGTTCAGGTCAAGGGACGGAGGGTAGACGGTGTTGTCGGTCCTCGGGTAGGAGATGTACCCGTTCATGTACAGGTCCTCGGCGACCCGCATCGCGTTTGCTGCGGAAAACCCGAGCCGTGCCGCGGCGACAATGAAGGTGGTGGTGTCAAAAGGAGAAGGCGCCCGGTCCTGCTTGGTGCCGGTATTTACATCGGTCACAACAAGCGGTGCCTTTGTCCGGTCGTGCGCAGCCTGTGCTGCAGCCTTCTCTTTAAACCGCCCGTTCGTATGCCGGGCTTCAATGACTTCTTTGTTCTTCTCAGTTTCAAGAGCAAGCTGCCAGTAGGTTTCCGGGATAAATGATTCGATCTCTTTCTCCCGGTCAACGATCATCGCCAGCGTGGGTGTCTGTACCCGCCCGACTGAGAGGATGTTCTGCCCTCCCCTCCGGGCTGCGAGAGAGACAAACCGGGTGAGCGACGCCCCCCACATAAGGTCAATCGACTGGCGTGCCTCCCCGGCAGCAGCCAGCGCGAAATCGAGTTCGGTTGTGTGTGAAAACGCATGACTGATCTCCTGCGGAGTGATCGCGGAGAACCGGGCACGATCCACCGGCACCTTCAGGTTGGCGGCGCGGACCAGTTCAAATGCCTCTTTTCCTATCAGTTCTCCCTCGGTATCAAAGTCGGTGGCAATGGTGAGCCGGTCTGCCTGCCGCGCGAGTTTCTGGAGGAGATACACGATCTTTCTCTCGGTAGGTACCTTGATGGTCTTTGCATCGATCAGGCTCCGGGGTGTTGACTGCTCGCTGCGCCAGTTCTGGTAACCGGGTTCAAAGTCCACCTCGACAACATGCCCCCGCAACCCGATGGTCACGGTCTCCCCAAACGTGTACGTGGAGACCCCGCCTTCCTTCTTCTCGGTGACCTTTTTTTCGCCGGCCAGGATCTGCGCGATGCGGCGTGCCGATATATTCTTTTCCGCGACAATGACGTGCACGGCAGTTATGCCCCCTTATTTTTGAGTGACTCGACCATTATGCGGTTCAGTTCTCCGGGATCAGACCTTCCCCGGGTCTTTTTCATTGCCTGCCCTACAAGGAAGTTGAGTGCGCCGTTCTTTCCGTTCCGGTAATCCTCAACCGCTTTGGGGTTCTGTGCAATGACTTCGCTGACGATACCCTTGAGGGCCCCGTCATCACCAGACGTCTTTGCAAGATTTAATCGCTCAACGATATCTTCCGGTGTTTCACAGGCTGCTTTGTTATGGAGCTGGTCGAGCATCACCCGCAGCACTTCAACCCCGTTCTTATCGGTGATCGTGCCCTCTTTAATGAGCCGGATCAGCCCGGTGAAACTTTTTGTATCTACAAGGTCAAGACTCATGTCCCGGTAGTTCAGTTCCCCGATCAGGGTATCGGCAATCCATGTAGCAGCAAGCGTTGCAAGACCCCGGGGATCGGCAGCAACAACCTTTTCATAGAAGTTTGCGAGCCGGAGTTCGCCGGTCAGGGTGCGTGCATGGTTGAGCGAACAGCCGTACTGCGCCATGAACCGCTCCCGGCGTGCATCAGGGAGCTCGGGAAGGTTGATATCCGCGACCCATGACTGGACATGAAGCGGGCGCAGGTCGGGTTCCGGGAAGTACCGGTAGTCATGCTCCTGCTCCTTGGAACGTGCAGACTGGGTGATCCCCCTTGCCTCAAGGAAGTGACGGGTCTCACGGTCGACTTTTAACCCCCTGCGAAGCAGGTTCTTCTGCCGGGTGAGCTCGAAGTTGAGGGCTTTTTCCACTCCCTTGTACGAGCTGATGTTCTTTACCTCGACACGTTCGCTGCCTTTAATCGAGATGTTGGCATCGACGCGGAGCGACCCTTCCTTTTCACTGTCGAATACACCGAGATACTCGAGCGTTGCACGGAGTTTGTTCAAGAACTTCCGTGCCTCTTTGGGCGAGCGCATGTCCGGCTCGCTGACAATCTCGATGAGCGGGATGCCGGCACGGTTGTAGTCGACAAGTGAATACCTCCCCCGCTCCGCATTGCCCATATGCACGAGCCTGCCGGGGTCTTCCTCAACATGGATACGGGTGAGGCGCACGCGTTTTTCCCCGCCCGTATCTCCTTCGATCTCAAGATATCCCCCCTCGGCCAGCGGCTTGTCGTACTGGGTGACCTGGTACGCCTTGTTGAGGTCGGGGTAGAAGTAGTTCTTGCGCGAGAACTCCGATTCGTTGAGGACGGCGCTGTTAAGTGCCTTTCCCACCCGCATCGCGTACTCGATCGCCTTTTTGTTGAGCACCGGCATCGAGCCGGGAAGCCCGAGGCAGACCGGGCATACGTGGGTGTTTGGCCCGTCATTCCGGTAATCCGTGGAGCACCCGCAGAAGAGCTTGCTCTTTGTGTCGAGCTGGCAATGCACTTCAAGACCGACAATGACCTGCATTTCGGTTTCGGTCATCGGCTCACCACCTGCTCGTACGCACAGGCAACGTCGACGACGCGTTCGTCCTCAAACGGTTTCCCCATGATCTGGAGTCCGACCGGCATGCCTTCTACCGTCCCGCAGGGAACGGAAATAGCAGGGATGCCGGCAAGGTTTGCCGGCACCGTCAGGATGTCGGCAAGGTACATCGAGAGCGGGTCGCTTTTTTCACCGAATTTAAACGCAATCGTGGGCATGGTGGGTCCGGCGATGACATCGACCTCGGAAAAGATCCGGGAAAAATCCTTTTTGATGTTCTCGCGGGCAACCTGCGCCTTTGCATAATATTTCCCGTAGTAGCCCGATGAAAGAGCGAAGGTGCCAAGCATGATCCGGCGCCGCACTTCGGTGCCAAAATTTGACTCCCGCACTTCCCGGTACGCGTCATGCCATGATTTTTTCGTGTCTGCGGCAGGGCCGTACCGAACACCGTCAAACCGCGCGAGGTTGGAGCTCGCTTCGCTCGTGCAGGTGACGTAGTAGGCAGCAAGTGCATATTCCATTGAGGGAATACTGCATGGCACGGTTGTCGCGCCGAGTTCTTCAAGCCGGAAGATTGCGCGTTTTGTGACCTCTGCAACGTTATTGTCGACTCCCTGGCCAAAATACTCCTGCGGGATACCAATTTTTATGCCTTTGATATCAGGGGACGGGATATGGGTATACGGCTTGTTGTAGGACGTGGTATCGCGCCGGTCATGCCCGGCGATCACCTGCATGAGCAGTGAAACGTCGGATACGTTCTGTGCCATCGGCCCGATCTGTTCGAGCGAGTTTGCGTACGCGATAAGTCCATACCGCGAAACCCTGCCATACGTTGGTTTCAGCCCCACGATACCGCAGAAAGCAGCGGGGCAGCGGATCGATCCGCCGGTATCTGTACCCAGCGCCATGCGGACCATTCCGGCAGCGATTGCCGCAGCGCTTCCTCCGGATGATCCACCGGGAACGCGGGTTATATCGCAGGGGTTGAGGGTAGGACCAAAACTTGAGTTCTCCGTTGTCGTCCCCATGCCAAACTCGTCCATATTGGTCTTGCCCGCAATCGCGGCGCCGGACTGTTTGAGAAGGTCAACAACGTGCGCATCATAGGGAGGGATATAACCTTTGAGAATCTTTGAACCACAGGTGGTCTCGATCCCTTTTGTTGAGATATTGTCCTTTACCGCAACAGCGATGCCGCCGAGTTTTCCATCGCCGTGTGGGGCTTTATTACAGGTGGTGAGGAACGCATTGTACCGGTCATCGGGTTCAAACGTGATCTCATGGGCCGCCACTACATCACCCGTGGAGCTTTAATGAACCCGTCTTCCTGCGCACCGGCATTCTTCAGCACCTCTGCCTGCGGCAGCGAAGGTTCGACTACATCCTCGCGCATCACGTTTGACAGGTCGCAGGAGACCGCCCCCTCTCCCTGCACCCGGTCAAGCACGTCAAAATAGTCAAGAATTGCATTGAACCGGGAGGTAAACTCCGCCAGTTCTTCAGTATTGATGCCGATGTCGGCAAGCCCTGCGATATGCTGTACTTCTTTTTCAGTGACCATGTTCCACCCTGCTGATGTGGTCTATGTAATCTTGCATGGACGTTTTATAACCGTTTTTACGGGCAAGCTTCTGCATCACCCTCCAGACCCCGCTCCCGTATTGCATTGCTTTCTTCCCGTACCATGCGAGTTCTGCGGGGATATGGCGCTCTGCGACCGTTCTTAAGGGGATCTTCCGTCGGCCCCCCTGTACTTTTTCGGAAGCGGGGATCGCAAGCGCAGCGCGCACTACCCGTATATCAAGGTAGGGCATGGAGAGGTACGTGCCATGGAGTGCGGCGACAGACTGGTCCCGGGCGGCCTGTCCCTCAAGCCCCGCAATATCGCGGGCGAGGTCATCGGAAAGTGCGGCACTTTCAATGTATCGCTGGTACCCGCCAAAGAGTTCGTCTGCGCACTGCCCGGTGATGATGCGCTCGTATCCCTGCTCCCCGGCCCAGCGGGCGATGAAGTACTGGGTGATCGCAATGCCCGTGCTGACAGGTTCCTTGTCCGGGATTGTGGCTACTACTAGGGGAAGAGCATCCTCAATCTCCTGCGGGGTGATCTCCACATAGGTACAGGAAAGCCCGAGCGTGTCAGCTGCATGCCGCGCCTGCCGGAGATCGTGGGAACCTGCGAGGCCGACAGCGATGCATTCGCGCCCGGCAAGTTTTGCGACAAGGGATGAGTCAACCCCCCCCGATAGTGCTGTCACTCCTTCATCGCTGCGGAGGCGGACCGCAGTGATGATCGCCTGTTCCAGCGACATTTCCGGAGGTGTCGGGGCGATAGCGCGAAGAGAGTCCCCGTTGCAGAGGACAGTCCCTTTCGGGCAGTCACCCTGCATCACCCCGAAGTGGTCCCGGGCGCGGCAGGTGCCCCACGAGAGAGAAAATTCCCCGCCGAACCGGCTGATTGCGACGGGATCATGGGTAAGGATGTGTTCGATCTCTACAACGGTGAGGCGCCGCCCGTCGAGTTCGACCCAGCCTTTGATCTGTAATGGACTCATGAAGACGGATCATTATTGGACGAACTCCTTCAAGAGCTCTGCGATTGGTCGTGGGTCCGTAATGGTTTTTTATCTCCGCGGAACTGAAAGGTAAAAAAGCGGGATTCTTTAAGAATTGGTTCAGCATACACTAATTACGAGAGCATTCCTATGCACGCGATCGTCCTTGGCACCCGTCCTGAAATCATCAAGATGTCCCCGATTATACGGGCGTGCGAACAACGAGGCGAGGACTATTTCATACTCCATACCGGTCAGCACTACTCCTACGACATGGACCGTGTCTTTTTTGAGGAGCTGAATCTCCCCGCCCCGTCGTTCAACCTCGATGTCGGCTCCGGGAGTCATGCCGCACAGACAGGTGCAATTTTAGCAGGAACGGAAAAGGTATTCCTCGAACAAAAACCCGATGTCGTACTGGTGCAGGGCGACACCAACACCGTCCTTGCAGGGGCTTTGGCCGCATCAAAAAGTTACGTGAGAGGTGCTGCGGGTCTTCCTATTCAGGTAGGGCATGTCGAGGCGGGCCTGCGCAGTTTTGACCGGAAAATGCCTGAGGAGATCAACCGTGTGCTCGCTGACCACATCTCCGATTACTTGTTCGCACCCACAAAAACTGCAAAGAAAAATCTCGTCAGGGAGGGTATCGGGAAGGAGAAGATCTTTGTCGTTGGCAACACCATCGTCGATGCAGTCCACCAGAACCTTGCGGTCGCGGAAAAGAAGATCGACACCGTCAGGGCGCTTACGTTGAAAAAGAACGGGTATTTTCTTGTCACGCTCCACCGACAGGAGAACGTGGATGACAAACGGCGGCTCGCAGGAATTCTAGATGGACTCAATCGCATCAGCGATGAGCATGGATTGCCGTTGATCTTCCCGGTCCACCCCCGCACCAAAAAGATGATCCGCACGTTTAAGTTGTCGACCCGGGGGATCCAGACCATTAAACCTCTCGGTTTCCTCGAATTCCTGCAGCTGGAGTCGCAGGCACGGCTCGCACTCACCGATTCAGGTGGCGTGCAGGAAGAAGCATGTATCCTTGGCGTCCCCTGTATCACGATCCGGGACTCAACCGAGCGCCCGGAAACAGTCGAGACAGGGGCGAACTTAGTGGCAGGGTTTACACCGGATGCCATCGTCAGTGCGGCGCAGCGGATGCTTGAAGAGAAAAGAAAATGGGCAAACCCGTTCGGTGATGGGAAGACCGGGGAACGGATCCTCGATATCCTTGCACGCAACACTGCATGAAATGTTTGCAAATGATTTTTAGGGACGATTCTTTTTATCAGTGATGCATTGAAATAGTATAGAGCGCGGGGGTAGCTAAGCCTGGCCAAAGGCGCCGGACTTAAGATCCGGTCTCGCAGGAGTCCGTGGGTTCAAATCCCACCCCCCGCATTGTGTTTATTTTGGATAATTTTTCTGGATTTCCACGTTAAAAAAAATTATGACATCCCTTACATCTGGGATCCCTCTCCAGTATATGACCCCTCATTATTGAGCCGGAACCTGAACATCCCCGCCGGTATATTGATCTCAAACCGTGCCCCTTTCCCCGGTTCCCCGGACTCCGTCATCGTGATGCCGGTGAGGCTGAGGATCTCGCGGGAGAAAAAAAGCCCAAAGCCACTTCGCTTTCCGGACCCCCTCCGGAAGATCTTTTCTTTATCCTCCTTTTTGATCCCGACACCGTTATCCTCGTAGATGATGGTCAGGTTGTCAGGAGTTTGATTGTAGTACAACCTGATGGACGTTACTTTCTCACCATACCGCAGAGAATTCTCGAGCAGGTTGGAAAACACCCGGTCCACCAGCGGGTCCCCGAACACTTCCAGGCCCTCAACCTGAACGGAATAGAGGATGTAATCGTGCCCGAGGTCTTCCTGGTGTTTTGAGAATATGGTTTTGATGTCGAGCCATTGCGGCAGGTTCTCTCCCAGTTTTTCGTAGTCTTTCGTGAATGCGATCTGACGGCTGATCGTTGACGCTGCCCTCTCCTGTTCGTGCAGTGATTTTACCAGCGACGGTTCCCCGATTGCCTCTTTGAGCAGTTCATTGTGCATCACAATGATGGTAAGCTGGTTGAGGATGTCATGGCGGGTGATGCCGGTCAAGAAGTTGATCTTCTTTCGCGCCATGGCAAGGGACTGGTCGGTGAGGTGCTGGTCGGTGATATCGGAAAGCAGGATGACATACCCGTGGCGGACGTTCCGGTCAGGGGTTAGGGGGATGCAGTGGAGATCGATATAATGGATGGTACCGCCCTGTTCCCGCCTGAGGGTCTGCCGGTGCTCACCTGCAACCCCATTCTCATACCGGGGCGGGAGTTCATGGGCTGGCAGGATATCGCGAATTCCCCCGCCAATAATATCCCGGTCTGCATCCCCGAGAATCCGGAGTGCTGCCGGGTTGATCTCGACAACCCGCCCGCGGTTATCAAGCAGCACAATACCGGAGGGGATCTGCCGGAAAGCGGCACCGCTTTCGATCGGGACAAGGTCAAAAAGCTTGAACTGGTCGATGCCGGCAGAGAGAGCGACAACGGAAACCGTACAGGTGATTGGCGCGAGGTTGATGATGCCGAAAGGATAGATCTGGAACATATATCCGATGTACGTAAAGAGAGGGGGAAAAGCGGCAATCAGCAGGCACGCGAGCTGGCCGCGAAACACCCCGTACACGGACTGGTAGTGTTGGAGGATGAACGCGAACCCGGCCATGATTAACAGCGACCATGAGGCAAAATATATCCAGAATAGGGGAATGGATACTGAACCGTACGGCAGGGACAGGGAAAACGGTGTAGAAAGAGAGGGGATGATTACCGGCACAACCGCCGCTGCAATGAGCAGGGCTGCCATGATTGACGGTATGATGAGTAACAACCAGCGGCTGAAGGTTCTGCTCCCGGCCTCCCTTCCGGTGAACTGCAGGGAAAATTGCATGAATGCGACCGGAAAGATGGCAATCGCCGCATTTTCTACGATGTTTCCGAGGGTTTTTAAGGATGCAGTATTGCTCCAGTACATGGCAGCATCACTCCATGACCAGAACGCCGCAGCCGCAAGGATGATAACGAGCGGGACTGCACCCGTCATCGTTGCACGGGTCCTCCAGAAGACCAGCGCAAAGAGCGACGTCATCGCGCCTGAAAGCACGAGCAAGAGGACGACAGGAACGCTTTCCCAGACCATCAGCCGATCATCGCCATCATGTTTTTGTTGATTCTCCCCTCATGTCCATATTCCTGAAGCTAAAATCTTTTTGAAAGCGATCCTTCAATAGCGTACGATGCTGGATGCGTATGAATATGGTTGATCTTGCACCGGAAGGATAATAAAATCCTTGCCAGCAGAGCAGGAACCAGAAACCGGTACATTACCTCTCATATGGATAGTACAATAAAAAACAGGTGCCGTTTTAGCGTTCGATGAGCCGGATATGGTCATCGGTCTTTTTTGCAAGTTCCTGCCGTCCTTTCAGCCGGGAGATGTCCGAGATCGCTTCAAGGACATGGACGGTATCTTCCAAGAACGAAAGAATATCTGCGGGGAAGATCTCGATGCCGTATTCGTCTGCCAAAAACGAGGCGATCTGCCGGTGGTCAAGCCCGTTCTCGCGCAGCTCCAGAACTTTTAGTGCAAACTTCTTCTCCGGACAACCGCAGAGCGGGGAGTCCCGGCAGTCACAGCGCAGGAAATCATTGAAAAATGCCAGCAGTTGTTCCCGTACTGCAAAATCAAAGGAGTCATAGTTGATGCCCGAGGAGAGCGTTTCGAGCATCGTGCCGTTAAATGCGCGGTCGGACAACCGGTACCCGGCGAGCCTTTCTATCCTTTTTGCGACGCGGAGCCGTGCCCGGTCAGCGATCAATCCTCGTCCCCGGCACTCTCGTCAAAGTTTTTAAGTGATGCCATCGCATCGCTCATCCGTTCGCACTCAATCAGCCACTCGTCAAACAGGGTCGGGGACTCAATATCATCTTTGACATATTTCCCGCAGCATGCCGCCCCGTCAAGGACACTGGCGCCGATATTTGCCGCGATATCGAGTGCGTTCTCCATGTCCTTTTCTATGAGGTCTTTTCCTTTTTTGACCAGCGATTTGATCTCTTTTTCATACGTTCCTTCCAGGTATTTCCTGCAGGAACCAAACATGACGAGCTTCTGGAGCTGGAGGATCTCGATGATCTCGGTAAGGTCTTCATCAGGCGCAGATGACATCACGATCAGTTCAACTTTGCCCAGTTTGTCCAGCGCTTCTTCTTTTGAGAACCGCTTGTTCTGGAACAGTTTGATGATCTTTAACACTTCGAGGGTAATGTCAACCGAAAAGCCGTCGAGCACCCGAAAGCCTTCGGGCATCTCATCGCTCTTGGGATCGACGTCAAAACTGGAATCTTTTAACGTCTTTTGCCAGTTATCCCAGCGCTCCTGGTTATAAAAAATATAGAATAACCTGAGCGGTTCGGGTTCTGCTGCCTTTTTTCTTTCCTTTTTTGCCATTTCAGTACACATGTTCCCCTGTTTTGATTAAAGCATTTTCGTTGTCGGAGATGGCTACGATATTTGGCAGGGGGGGGTATGCTTTTATTACCAACAAGGGTATACATCGTCCCCCTCATCCAGAACCTGACAGAATGTGTAAGCCAAAAAAATCCCGCCAAGAGTTATCTTGCACAACGGTCAATGATCCTTGAGATCATGAGAAGTGCTCCGGGGTGTGCTGACCCGTGAAATGCGTGATGGTGCGGTATGGCGAGCTGTTCTTAAAAAGCGAGCCGGTCAAGCGCCATTTTATCGGCCTCCTGATGCGAAATATCAAAAAGGCGCTGGACTCAGAAGGACTCCCTCACAAATTTGACCTTTTCCGGGGCAGGATGCTGGTGCTGGGCGATGAACCGGAACGGATCGCAGCTCTCGTCTCACGGGTGTTCGGGGTGGTCGATGTGAGCGTCTGCACCCGGACGTCCAACAACCTTGACGACCTCTGTTCCGCAGCCATTGAAACTGCTAAAGGAAACCTGAAATCCGGCATGAGTTTTGCCATAAGGGCAAAACGCCAGGGGGTTTTGAAGTACACCAGCCAGCAGATGGGGGAGGTGATCGGCAGAGCGGTAGCTGACCACATTGCCGGTTCCCATGTCGACCTCTCGCACCCGGACTATGAAATTTTTATTGAGGGGCGGGACGTTGGCGGGTTTGTGTATGACCGGCGGATTGACGCACACGGGGGCCTTCCTCTCGGCACACAGGGCAGGGTCTGCGTCCTGCTCTCATCCGGTATTGATTCGCCGGTCGCATCGTGGCTTGCGATGAAACGCGGGTGCGAGGTGACACACCTGCATATGGATGCCGGGCGCTGGGCGGGACCGGATGTAAAGGAGGCTGCCGTTGAAAACCACCGGCGGCTCTCGCTCTGGTGCCGGGGTTTTGTCCTGCCGATGCTCATCATCAACAGCGAACCGCTTTATAATGCGATGGAGAATCACCGGATCCCGCCACGAAACCGTTGCGTGATCTGTAAGCGGTTCATGATGCGGGCAGGAAGTATCCTCGTGCCAGGCCAGCATGCCCTTGCACTGGTCACGGGTGACAGCCTCGGGCAGGTCGCCTCCCAGACACTCTCCAATGTTGTTGTCATCTCGGATGCAGCGGGTGTCCCGGTGCTCCGCCCCCTCATCACGTACGACAAGCAGGAAACAATTGACATCGCCCGACAGATCGGGACGTTCGATGCCCATCCTAAAGACCTTGCCTGCCGGGCAGTCCCGAGGATGCCGACAACTGCTGCCGTCCTTGAAGAGATCAGGGAGTGCGAGAATGAAATGGATATCGACAGCATAGTTGCCGCCGCGGTCAAAGGACCAGAGATCATCCTTGCAAAGAACGGGGCCGTCATACCAAAAAAGAAGACATGATTTAATTTCTTTAATACCATCCGGATAAAAAATCATTACCTCATACTACCCAGAGTTTCCCTACGGGTAATCGCGATGCCGTCCCCACAGCACCATCCCCGGTATCTCGGACTGCTGGCGAACGGTGAGCTGAAAAACCGGATAAAAAAAGCAAAGGCACTCCTTTTGGATTGCACCGTATGTCCCCGGTCCTGCCATGTGAACCGGATAGACGGTGAAACGGGGTTCTGCATGACGGGCATCCATGCACAGGTCTCAAGCTTCGGTCCCCATTTCGGCGAGGAGCCGGAGCTTGTCGGGCGCAACGGTTCCGGCACGATCTTTATCTCCCATTGCAACCTCGCGTGTCAGTTCTGCCAGAACTACGAGATCAGCCAGTGCGGGAACGGGCGGGAAACAACCCCTGATGATCTCGCGGCGATGATGCTCTCGCTTCAGCGGCAGGGCTGCCACAATATCAACATCGTCACACCGTCGCATGTCGTCCCTCAGCTCCTCGAAAGCCTGGATATTGCAGCGGTACGAGGGCTCCACATCCCGCTTGTCTATAACTCCGGTGGATATGACTCAGTCGAAACCCTGAAGCTGCTCGACGGGGTTGTCGACATCTATATGCCAGATGCAAAATACGGGCGGGACGAGGTTGCCCGTGTGCTCTCCCATGCTCCTGACTACGTGCCGGTCATAAAATCAGCGCTTGAGGAGATGCACCGGCAGGTGGGCGATCTCGTGGTTGAAAACGGCATCGCACTCCGCGGTATGATTATCCGCCACCTCGTGCTGCCTGGCGATCTGTCAGACAGCGGTACCGTGATGCGGTTTATTGCCGAAGAGATCTCCCGGGACTCCTACGTAAACATCATGGCGCAGTACCGTCCTGCGTGGCATATTGCAGAGATTGCCGAAAAAGATCCTGCATTCCAAGACCTGAAGCGCCCGATCACGCGGGAGGAGTTCCGCACCGCGATCCATTGGGCGAGGGAGGTGGGTTTGTATCGGGGTTTTAAGCTAGGGTAATGTTCGACAAGATGGCAAGGTTCATTCAGGGAATTTTTTTTTAGTTGCAGCGAATGATTATGGCTGTATATGCGGAGGAGTTTCTTTTGAGGCCCTCAAATATGGGATGCCGGAACTGCGATTTTAAGGATTTGTGCGAGATAGTGGGGGCATAAAACCCTGCGGGCATTGTTACGACAGAGATGTGCGGGGAGATGCACGGGAGTCCGGATGCAATGCCTGATGATGCGGTACGCGTACGGTTATATGACTGATTCTTACAAAAAAGAACGGAGTGAAACGAATGCGTGAGGAACCGTTTGAGGAGGTAACGGAAATAAAATACCGGCCGGAGATTACGGAGCGAACCGAGGAGGAAGCCCGGCTGGGGATTCTGGAAGGGGAGGCGTTCATGGTTCTTGAGATCCAAGTGATCGGGATGGTGGAAAATTACCGGGGAAAGGATTCGCTCACGATCGATTACATCGCAGCATGCAACCAGAAGGCGCTCTCATCGCGCTGGATGGAGGAGAAGATCCGTCTGCTTTCGAAAGTCTGCGAGGATACCGTCATGGCCATAACCAGCCGGATGACCGCCCGGCTCTTCCTTCGGATCAACAAACAGGAGGATCGGGAGCTGTGCCTGTACCGGTTGTCCGCATGGTTGTCGATGGGCGATGACGGTTCGCAGCGCTGGAGTATCCGGGACCGGATCGACCCGGTGTTTGAAGAGGAGGACCGGTCTGTGGGGAAGCGGGCCGCTGAGGCGAGGAGGCTTGCGGGGATCGTGATGGAACAGAAGGCGGGCTGACGGATTTGTTCGTCCGGGTTCTGTACCGATCATCTCCGGGTGATCACTCTATATATGCCGGAAGATGAGAAATGGATAGAATACCGTACGAGGAGGAAAGAACAATGATCCCGGACCGGTGCACGTTCTGCAAAGGAAAACCTGATAAGGGAACGACAGAGTTTCTTGCGCGGGCAGGTGGCGAAGTAGTCGTTATCAAGGATGTGCCGGCGTACGTCTGCGAGCAATGCGGGGAAGCGTATTACACTCCGGACATTTCCCGGAAGATTGACGGTGTTATGCGGGATGTGCACAAGAAGAAACTCTGCGTCCGCCCGGTTCCTGCCGGTGAAGTTTCATTGAACGTCTGAATCTTTTTTTAGATACTGCCCCGTGCATTTGTCTTCCCGATCCATTGTTTCGGTGTGAGCGTGAGGCTGTTGAGCTGCTCCCGGATGCCGGGAGCATCGCCGTGTTAAGGGAGGGTCAGGGACGGTCTGGGAGGGTGTTACAGGATATCAAATAAAAAGGAAGATTACGAAAGTTACCCCATCTACGTGCCGATTCAATCGGGGGATTTAGTTTGCTTCTCTATACGGGCGAGTTGTTCTTTAATGTCTCTCATATTTATCAAATTAACAAGAATCACGAAAAGCGAAAATCCACCCAGTGTAATTGCAAGTCCAAGGGCAACTGAGCCATTGGCGAGGGAATTAAGACCGAAACCAATCATACTGAAAACAATCGAGAGCATGCCCAAGCCCACCACGATTATACTCAGTAAAAACAGGACCTTTTCCCGTCCACTCAGCTTCGACCATTCGATAGACACAATATTTTCTAACCATTCTTCAAACGATAAATCTATTGATCACCAATATTTTACCGACGTAACCAAAATTAATAAATCGCATCGTTGGTTCAAAAAATTTGGGGAAAAATTTGAGATGGTGCTCAGGTCTTTCCCTTTTGCTGGAATAACGAATCTAACCATTTTCGGAATTCTCGATTTGTTATAAAAATATAGAACATACAGATTCCGATTACAATAGATCCAATTGCTGCTGGTAACTGTCCGATTAATGCTTCTGCAATTTTATAAACGACGTAGATTACCAACATCGCCATAATCGTGTTAATTGCTCCCCATCTTAACTTCTCAAACATGTCTTCCCCGGATTTAATTGTCGGATTTTTTTTACGTGGTGGCATATTTGTAAATCATAATTATATCTTAATAAAAGAATCTGATGAACTTTTATTCGGCATTGTCGAAGGATGGTGGATAAAATCCCTTCTTCACCCACTAGTAGAGCTCACGGCGTTCCTGACAATCTACCTCCCCACCCGGCGAATATGAATGCACTCCCCATCATTCCATCGATCACACTCGGGCCCTGTGCAGGGTAATAGGGCGTTATTGAAATTCATCGGATCTTTCAGCATGTTTGATATCGAATTATTTTTCGTGCACCACAAGGATTCCACAAGGACGGATTTTGTTATATTATTTTACACCAACTACAACAGAATAATTCATATTGATTGTTATTAGACTCGCCCTTCTCCCGTGAAACACTCCCTCAAGGCTATACACCGTCAGCTTCTCCACCGTATCCGCCTCAACGTATCGCGGCTTGAGATCGCAGGCCGGGCAATCGTGCGGCTCGACTCCTTCCACTCAATGTTCAGAGTCCCGCATTTATTGGCGAGATTGACAAGCCGTTCCACGAAATACCGGACGTGCTGGCTGATTTGGTGAACCGCTCGCAAAATATTTCCATTTTTTTATGTGAGACAAACTTTTTCAAAATTTTTCTCTCATACTTTTGCCGGAAAACTTTCCTGCAAAAAAAATTCCCGGCCAGCACCACAAAAATTTACCAAATTCCTCCACAACCCCCCATGCTCAGACCCCCCAATTCCCTCACTTTCCCACACCTCGCAACCCCCCAAATCCGGGCACGTTACGGCCTCTGTTTCCCAACAAAGCCCAAAACGGGCTCCGTTTAACCTCCGACAATCCCCTGTCTGGGGCGTACCACCAGGACTTTGTGCATGAAGAGGGGGACCGGAAGATATCGTAAAATTCACGTCGGTGTCTGTCAGTGGAAAACCCGGATCAGAGAGTCGAAGTTGCCTTCGGCTTCCGGAACGTTCATCAGAACGTTAAGGATGAGAAGAATCCATCAGGATTCTTCGTAGTCTTCTCCACTCGCGTATGACATACGTCATACCCTCACGCGCAAAACAGGGTTTCTTTCCCTTCCTGAGTAGTACAACCCTATCCGGCCTGAGATCGTGCCCGCAATTAGTGCTATTTGATGATTTTTTGGAGCCCGATGGATGCCGATTCCCGCCGAACGAACGGTGTATAGAGGTTTTCGTAAAACAATAGTGCCGGTTTTTCGTGAATTAGTGCCTAAAACCGGCTCCTGACCCAGTGAAAAGGGGAGGCCAGAATCGATGCTACCGTCGGAGAGATCTGATCTGGCCGGCAGGCACGGATGCATGGCTTCTTAGGCTAGCTTGGACAGGTTCCACGGGAAACCTTGGTTCGAGATTGTCCTACCGTTGGAATTTTTTGAATGGAATCTTTTTGCGTCTGGATTTATTTGTGCCGGAACATTCCTGCGCTTGAAAATTTTTTCCCGGATTTTTTAGCTGTAATTTTTTTTGTACCGGAAAATTTTTGGGATTGAAAGGTATGATCGTGATTTTTTTTTGATCCAATTTTTGTCCGGTTTTCCGCGCTAAATTTTTCCCCGGAAATTTTTGGCTGTAAAAATTTTCAAACCCGTAATGATGGAAATTAATATGACCTCACGGCCTGAATGAATATCTATGGATAAGAACGCAGAAAAGCAGGGGAGTGAGAAGAAACCGGAAGGGCATCTCACGAAGCTGCAGCGGGAAAACCTCGACAAGACCAAGAAGGAGTACCGGCCGGCACTGCAGCGGCTCAGCCAGCTTTAATCCTCCAGAATCGCATTCTTTTTTATCCAGCATTCTACCGATGCCAGGCTGTGAATGTACGATGCAACGTCCAGCATGAATGCGACGACATCTTCGTTTGAGGCACTGAATTTGTAATGATATTCCCTCAAGAGGTTATCAGCGGTTACAAAGGCAGTCCGTTTGTTGCCATCGGTAAACTGGTCTGCGTACCGGGATCCCGGGGTAATACCGGCTACTTCTCTTTTATAATGATGGTAAATTCCGTTCCCTCTTTCCGGTTCAACTCGATAGTGCCCATGAGCTGTTCCACAAGGGAAATTACCAGGCGGAGTCCCAGTGACGGGGCATTGCGCCAGTCAAAACCCTCCGGAATCCCAACCCCGTTATCCTTATACAGTATGGTGAGGGTATGATCCGCCTTCTGAACCGAGATTGTTATTTCGCCATTTCTTCCTTCAGGAAATGCATGTTTTAAGGAATTTGAGACCAGTTCATTGATCATGAGGCCGATGGGGATTGCGGTATCAATATTTAAGGTGATATCCTTCATCTCAACTTTTGCCGTGATCACCTTCCGGTCAAGTTCATAAAAATCAAGAAGGATCGTTACGAGGTTGCGGATATATTCTGACAGGATAATATGGGAAATATCCTCGGAACGGTACAGCTTCTCATGCACGAGTGCCATGACTTTGATGCGGTTCTGGCTCTCCTGCATCATCTTTATTATGTTCTCGTCGGTGATCTGCCGGGTCTGGAGGTTTAAGAGACTGATGACGACCTGGAGATTGTTTTTTACCCGGTGATGGATCTCCCGAAGGAGGACGACTTTTTCCTGAAGGGCTTTATTGATCGTTGCTGTGCGTTCTGCTATCCCCCGTTCCAGTTCTTCATTGAATGAGCGAAGCCTGTCCTCGGTTTTCTTGCGTTCGGTGATATCCCGGATCGTTTCAATTGCACCGGTGATATTTCCTTTCTCATCGTAGAGAGGGCTTGCCTTTCCCCATAACGTACAAATCTTCCCAAGCGGCGTCGGCAGATCGGTCTCTGCAATGATCAGGTCCCCTCTTTTCTGGATTACATTGTAATATTTCCGGTCTAACTCCTCTTCAGATTCAAACACGAGATCGACGAGGATCGGCCTTCTCTTCCCATAAAAGGGGATTGCATATTCATAATTTCCCTTTCCCACCATATCCTCTGCCTTGACACCGGTCATCTCCTCGATCGCTTTATTCCAGGCAATGACCTTCCCCGTCCGGTCGATTACGAGCGTCGCATCCGGCAGGTGATCGATGATCTCGGCAAGCTCGTGTTCGGACTCTTTTAATGCCGCCTCTGCCTTCTTCCGGTCCGTAATGTCGTGAATAATCGAATAAAAGAGCGGTTTGCCCTCGACGGTGATGGGGCCGGAGAAGATCTCTACATTGCGGCGTTCCCCGTTGGCAAGGAAATGATTGGAGAAGAAATGTTTCTCGCCTGTATTTTTTGCCAGGGACAGGTCACGCAGTACTTTTTCTGCAGGGAGGTGGTTGAGATCGAAGATGTGCAACCCGGTCAACTGTTCCCGGGTGAGTCCGTAATATTTGCAGGCGGCGGAGTTTGTATCGACGATCATGCCGGTATCCGGATCGATAAGAAGGGAAACGGTGTTGTTATGATAGAAGAGGGAACTGTACCGGGCCTCACTCTCTTTTAACGCCTTCTCAGCCTGCGTGCGTTCGGTGATATCCGTCCCGATGGCAACAAAAGTAGAGAGAACTCCCGTTTCATCAGGGATTGCACGGGTATTCCATGAAATAACCTTAAGCTTACCATTTTTTGTAAGGATCGTCGATTCGAAATGCTCAAAGTACTTGTTCTCGTCAATAATTCTCCTGATAGTACCGGTAATATTTTTACGGTACGCAATGTCGGGATACAGCTGCTTCCAGATGGTGTTTTTCCCTATCACTTCCTCTGGCTGGTAACCGCTCAAATCTGCCGCAGCCCGGTTCCAGATGAGAATGGTCCCTTTTGTATCGAGTACCGTCAGCCACACCTGTGCATTTGAAATGATATTTTCCTGGAACCGGCTGAGCCTCTGGATTTCTTCTTGTCTTCTTTTAAGATGTATAGAGAGGTACGCAATGATAAGCGCAACCCCCATAAATGTGATAAAACGTTCGATTGCCCCGGTAACTTCCAAAAGATTCGAGAGATTAAAATACAGTACCATCAGGACGTAGGTCATTCCCAATATTGCTGAATATACAACTCCTTTTTTCTGGTACCGGTAAGCGAATATGATGATCGGGAAATAATACAGGTGCATGAAGATGGTGGTTATTCCCCGGGAAACACAATAATACGTGAAAAATACCATTAGTCCTGAAATGGTCAGGAGAAATATCCTCCAGATCCTCTCAGATACTCCGGAAAAACTGAGCTCTGTCCAGTCAAACTGCATTAAATCACAACTCTCGTATCACGAAACCAAGGTTAAATCTGCTTTTGGCAGGGGACTTTGTTAAGCATACTTTTACGCTCATGGCATATATTCGTCAGGGTAATGCAATGCGGCCAATAAATACAATGGACGCCCGGCATACTATGCAATACCAGGGTATCGGGGAGAGAATGCCTTAATTTTTTGTTCTCTCTCACTGGCTGCACCGTGGTAAAAAAAAGTTATTACCTGAACAGCTGCTCCTCGGTGTATGTGATGACCGTCTGGAGCGTCTTTAACCGGGCATACTGTTTATCATCCGATTCGACAACCGTCCAAGGCGCCAGCTGGGTACTGGTGCGTGCGAGAATTTCGTCAACCGCCTCGTCGTATTCGTCCCATTTCTTGCGGTTCCTCCAGTCTTCTTCGGTGATCTTCCACTGCTTGAGCGGGTCGTTCTGGCGCTGGTTGAACCGCTTAAGCTGTTCGTCCTTGTCAATCTCCAGCCAGAACTTTACGAGCCCGCCCCCGCTGCCGATGTAAACTTCCTCCATCTCGTTTATCTCGTTATAAGCCCGCTTCCATTCATGGGGTGTGCAGAAGCCCTCGACGCGTTCCACGAGCACCCGGCCGTACCAGCTGCGGTCAAAGATAGTGATATGCCCGCTTTTCGGGAACCTTGTATAAAACCGCCAGAGGTAGTGGTGGTCAAGTTCCGTCTGGTCCGGGCGCCCTATCGGGACGACATCATAGCCACGGGGGTTCATGTGCCGGACAAGCCGCATGATATTGCCCCCCTTCCCGGCAGCGTCCCAGCCCTCGTATACGATGATGAGCGGGATTTTGCGTTTGTACAGGGAGTACTGGAGGGCCCGGATCCTGTCCTGGTACTTCAGGAGATCCTGCTCGTATTCAGCCTTTGAAAAAGAGGCGGGTGGCGCTGACTTTCGTTTGAAGCCGGTCTTTTTTGGCTTAATGATATCATTCTCTTTCTCTTTTTTTCCATGGGAGTCTTTTGAGGCAAGGTGCTTTTCAAGCATTTTGATGACAGTTGAATAGATCTTTAAGACAGTGTGGTTCTTGTCGGTCGCTTCCACGATTGTCCAGGGTGCATGGGGGAAATCCGTGCCCTCAATGAACTGCTCGATGATGGGTAGATACGTGTCGTAATGGTGGTGGAAGTCCCATTCCCCGGTCGTTATCATCCATGAGGTAAGTGGGTCATGCTCCCTTTCGTCAAGCCGTCTTTTCTGCTCTTCCTTGCTGATGTGCAGGAAAAATTTTATGATAATAGCCCCATCATCCGAGAGCTGCCGTTCGAAGCTGTTGATCGATGAGATTGAGCGTTTCATCGCATTCTTCCAGTCAATCCCGGACATCTGTTCTGCGAGGGCGCGGCTGTACCAGCTCCGTGCAAAGATAGCAATCCGCCCCTTTGATGGTGTCCCCACCTGAAAACGCCAGAGAAGCGGGCGTGCACGCTCCTCGTCACTCGGAGACCCGATCGAGTGCATGGTAAATCCACGGGGATCGAGGAACTGGATCAGTTCGTTGATGACCATGGTTATACCCGAAGCATTCCACCCTTCGATAACGATGATGGTCGGGATCCTGTGGTCACGCAGCGAACGCTGCAGGACGCCGAGCTGCTTCTGGAGTGGTGCGATGAACTTTTCAAAATTATGGTCGTCGATCGATTTCTTCAGGTCGTATTTCTCAAACATCATGCCACCCTGTCCCGGTCTCTGGTGCGTCAGGAGTGACGCATAACCAGACGATCCTATGATGCTCCATGGTGATAAATCCAATGAAATCAACGGCAGGCAAAGCGCCTGAAAAAACGTGTGGAAAGAAAAGAGGTTATTGGAGAGCGGACTTAACCGGTTTTTAACCCGTTCTCCTGTGCAATATCCACAAACACCTGCGCGACGTACTGCGCCTGGGCAATTGTCATGCCGTAGGTGTTGTAGTTCCATACGCGTGTTGCCCCGGGGATAATGCCGGTAATACCTTTTTCACCCAGCGCACCCGAGAAGAAGAACCCGCGTTTCTTATGTGTTTGCGCGACTGTGTCGAAAGAAGCAGTGGTATCGACACGCGTCAGGGTGTGCTTCCGGGGGTATTCTGACAGTACGCTGGTGCCTTGGATTGAACGGAGTGCATCAACGACGGTCCCCGCATTCTCAAGTTCACGACCAAAATGCTTCACCCGCTCCTTTACGTGGGGGAACGATGCCATCATGCCCACAAGTGTGACACCCATGAGCGTGCAGCCCATCATCTCCGGCTCCTTGATCCCGAACTTTCTCCCGGTCAGATCTCCCGTGATCGCAGTCGTGCGGAAAACTTCCTTTGCCCGTTCCGCTGTGCTTGCGAGCACGCCCGACGGTGCAGGTGCCGCCATGCTCTTGTGCCCGGAACCGACCACAAAGTCAGCGCCAAGGTTTTTGCCGTCAACGGGCATGATGCCGACCGTGTATGCACCGTTACAGAGCAGGGGAATATCGTACTGGTGTGCGACCTTTGCAATTGCCTGCACGTCGTGGATATTGCCGTACTGGTAATCAACTTGGTCGATGAGGGCAAGTACGGGGAGCCGCCCGTGCTCCCTTTTTACTTCTTCTATTTTTGCCGCTGCAGCATCCGCCGTGACGATATGCCGTTCATCCGGAGGGATCTCGCACGCGATGCCGTCTGCCTCCTCGATCGCAAGAAATTCCGTGTAATGGGAAAGCGAGGTCAGCAGCACAGGATCGCCCTTGTGTACGTACGTGTGGGCAACTGCCTGGAACCCCCGGCGTGCACCGGGCACTACGCGGGCTGTGTCCATGTTCAGCCATGCCGCAAGGTCCTTGTGGAATTCCGCAATCGGTGGCTTCGTGATATAATCGAGACGGTTGGGTTTCCGGCAGTTGTCGCACACGGAATACCCGTCGCCGTACGCGATGACCGCCTTCATCGCATCGGCAGTCAGCCTGCCCCCGGCTTGGATCGGGTCGATGTTGATCGCCAGTTCGTCGACCATTCGGGCGTCGATGCCGGCGCCGCACCTCATTTCAGCATCTCCTGTTTTAAGGAGCCGACCTGCCGTTCGAGATTGTCAAGCAGGCGCTGCACCTGTGCCTTCTGTTCAGCGTCAAACTCGTGGAGCGGGGCGGTCTCCCGCAGCAGCACCCGGAGGTCGGTCAGGGTATACATCGCCTGGAAAAGCATGTCAGCAGCCCGCTTTGACAAAGGATCACCATACTACTATTGGACTGGTACGAATTAAGGCACCGCTTCCTTAAGGGGGGCACAATATCCCTTGAAATCTACCTGCCCAGCGAAGCTCCGACGAGGCGGCCGAGCGACCCCCCATGGGGGTGGGGTGGCTCCTAATTTCTGAAACTACGGTGATGATAATTTTCATGCTTTGTGTGAGAATTTGAGTGGTTCATGTCCGTTTCTCCAGAGCAATAAACCATTTCCCTTCCATGACAGGACCGGAATAAAAAATAACGATTCGGGAGAATCTCTCTTTTCAGATCAATCCTGCCATCATCTCATCATTTCTCTCACCGGAGAGATAATCCGGATGTACCTTTGGCCTCGCAAAAAACGCAAGGATGAGAATGATGATGCCAAGGATGAATGTCACAAAAAATGCGAGGTCAAAACCTGCTGCCAGGACCTGCAGTTTAATGGTCTGGGGCGCGTCCTGGGTGATACCCCGGTGGGCAGCGATGGTTGCCATTCCCTCTACAAATATCAGGTTGAAGATAGCAATGCCAATCGTCATGGGTGCGAACCGCTCAAGGCTCGTGAGACTGGAAACCATCCCCTGGTATTTCATTGCAACTGAGTTCATGATCATATTCGATGCCGGGGTCACCATCAGGCCAAGACCCAGACCAATGATAAGCAGGCACAGGATCACAAATCCTGTGGTGGTATTCACGTGCAGCTGTATCATCAAAAAATAACCGGCAGCAAGGATAAATCCGGCTGCAATGCAGAGGATCCTGCCTCCCGTCCTGTTATACAGGATTCCCGCAAGAATGCCTCCCCCCATCATGGCAAACGAGAGTGCTGTCAGTATCAGCCCGGAAGTGGAGGTGTCATACCCCTGCACATATTTTAAGTAAAACGGCATCAGGTAATTGATCCCTGCAAAACTGAAAAAGACCAGCGACATTATCAGGTTAGTAACAAGAAAGTCCCGGTCCTTAAAGAGCTGTAATTCAAGCAGCGGGTCGGTGGTTTTTTGTTCATGCCCTACAAAGCAGCCAAGCAAAAGGATCGTGAGTACACCCGATCCGGCAATCGGTAACGATGCCCATCCAAGTGCCTCGCCCTCTGATACAAAAAAGAGAAGTGCGGCGAGTCCGGAAAAGATCAGTACCGCACCGGATTTGTCAAAGCCGGCATTATTCTGGGCGCCACCCGATGCCGGAATGACCTTTGCACCAAGCAGTACGGCAATAATCCCGACAGGGACGTTGATGAAAAATATCCAGTGCCATGAGAGATACTGGGTCAGCACACCCCCGATGGTAGGGCCAATTGCCATCCCGAGTGCTGCAACCGTCATGATAATACCCATCGCTTTGCCTTTTTTCTCCATCGGGATATATGCGGTGACCATAGCAGGAGCGATCGCGGTGATCATTGCACCGCCGATACCCTGGAATGCCCGGGCGCCAACGAGCGTGTAAAATGAATGCAGGAATTCCGGCAGAAAACCACATGCAAACGATCCGAGGGTAAAAATGACAAATCCCGACAGGAACACCTTCTTGAACCCGATCACGTCTGACACTTTCCCGAATATCAGTACGCAGCCCGCCATCACCAGCAGGTACGCGGTGGCAACCCAGCTCACGGCACCTGATGAAACGCCAAAAGACTCTGAGATCGTCGGTAATGCAATATTTACAATTGTGCCGTCAAGGGCAGACATAAAGATTGCAAGTGAGATCGATATGATCAAAAGACCGTATCCGCCGGTCTTTACACCCGTATCATGAGAATCTCCCATCGATGATTATTGATCTGCCGGTTGGATTAGACCTTTGGTTTTATGGCAATCATACCAACAGCACCCCGGATGATAACACTAATCAAAAGGACTGCAGCCGGCATCCTTTTGGTTTTTTCAGGCCGGGTCCCGGAGCAGGGGACAGGTCATGCAGTGCCCGCCGCCGCGCCCGCGGCCAAGCTCCGAGCCCTCGAACTCCAGCACCTCGATGCCCGCATTACGGAAGTTCCGGTTGGTGTGGGTGTTCCGGTTGCAGGCAATCACAACACCGGGCTTCAACGCAATCACATTGTTCCCGTCATCCCACTGCTCGCGGGTGGCCTCGTACTGGTCCCCACCGGTAGGTATCACGTTGAGCTTGTCCACAGAAAGGGCATCGGAAACTGCAGAAAGGAAGTTCTTTTCTTTGGTAACTTTGAACGGTGCTGTCTCGCCACCCGGTGTGATACTGTATGCCTCGATCCAGTTCACGACATCCGGGTATATCGTGACGGTGTTGGAATCAAGCATCGTAAAGACCGTATCAAGGTGCATATGCGCACGCTCCCGGCTCATCCGTGCTACGATGATCCGGTCGGCAGATCCCTTCGCAAACAATGCCGCAGCCACCTGCTCGATCATAGGGGGATGGGTCCGTTCGCTCATTCCGATAACGACTGCCCTGTTCCCAATCGGCATGATGTCGCCGCCTTCAAGCGAGCCCCTTCCGGACAAGAGGGTATCGAACCTTTCGCCGTCCGGAGATGGCGGGTACCAGTACCCGAACCCTGCATCCTTAAACATCGGGTGATTTTCGTAAATAACGGCAGCATTGATCGTTTCCTGCCGCCGGACCGGCCAGTGCATGGGGTTGAGGGTGACCCCATTATAGATCCAGCAGGAAGAGTCCCGGATAAAGAGGGTGTTCGGGAGCGGCGGGAGGATGAATGCGTCCGGCCCAGATGATGCCGCGGTGAGGGAATGCCGTGCCATCCCCTTCATGTAAATGCATTCGAGCTCATTGACGGTAAGGCCGCCGATAAGGTAGCGGGCAAGATCTGCGGCTTCCGTATTCATCAGGCAGATCCGGACCGCATCGACGCTCGAGAGCCCCACGGTCATCGGGGTTACGACCCGTTCAATGAGCCGCCGGCGGGTATCATAATCTGTGGCGAGCGCTTCAGCAAGGAGTTCCTGCAGGTAATAGACTTTCACGCCCTCATCGCGCATGATCCGGACAAAAGCATCGTGCTCCTCGATTGCACGGTCAACCCAGGGGAGGTCATCATAGAGGAAGTCCCTGTGGTTTGCCGGAGTAAGACGCCTCAGGCTCATATCAGGCCGGTGTACCATGACCTTCCGGAGCTTTCCTGCTTCCGAGTATACGCCAAATCCCGTCATTGTTTTTATACCCTCATTCCTTCACGACCTGCGTCCCGGCGTCTCCGGCAACAATCGCCTGGATGTCGGCAAGC
>Ga0265595_1000469_pt1 | contig 36153 bp, 32 predicted proteins | sample saktaG_15_FD_190148 | JGI IMG/M metagenome (GOLD analysis project Ga0265595, IMG submission 190148) | Saline water microbial communities from Sakinaw Lake, British Columbia, Canada - sak_2013_06_06_50m | ecosystem: Environmental > Aquatic > Non-marine Saline and Alkaline > Saline ...
CCATTGAGCGAATCATGGTTGACGATTATACCTCGCTTGAGATTGCCGCTGCGCTGTTGAAGCTGCAGATGGATGCAGGCAATCAGGGATAGGCCTCTCAAAAAACCTCTCCATCCACGCGCTAAATGTCCTGCTAAAACATCTGAAGTCGAGCAGGGAATTTCAGGGTTTGACCCGGAATTGCCCCGCATTGAGCCTGAGATCCCAGCATTCCTCAAACAAAAATTCGCTTTTGTCCAAAATCTCCGGATTCCTGCAGTAGTGATAACCGGTCAGGTTGATCTCACGTATTCTGGATTCCATTGGCCGGCTGACATGAATCCCAACCTGTAGTTATAATTCCCGACCGCCGCCTCTCAACCTTGGTCCATCCGATCCAAAAACTCCCTGCGCTAAAATGTTGAATATATATCCACGCTCATTCAGCTCTCAGTGCCTCAATCGGGTCCATGTTCGATGCCCTCCATGCCGGGTATAATCCCGACAGAACACAGACAACAACTCCGATGATCATTCCGTACGGGACATAGATGATGCTTTCCGGAAGGAAGAAATATGCAGTATTGCCAATCATGGCACTAACAACGGAATATCCGATAACGAGGCTGCAGATCCCTCCCACACCGGCCCCGATGATGCCGAGGATAAATGCCTCGTACAGGAACATACGGCGCACTTCCCCTTTTTCTGTTCCGATAGACAGCAGGATACCGATCTCCTGCACCCGTTCGTTGACGGACATCATCATGACATTGAAGATGCTGACTGCAGCGACGACAAGGGATATACTGCCGATTGCAAGGATGAATGTGGTGATTGTACCAAGTGTTGAAGAAATGCTGGAAAGCCGTGAGCTGGCATCACTGACACGAATGACGTCTGTTTTGCGGTTGACCTTGTCATCAATTGCTGCTTCCGTCTGGTTTATGGTGTCGATATTCTTCAGGATCACATTGACCTGACCATAGAGATCTTTGTCACCGTAATGATCGGTATACCATGTATCGGGTACGATAATTGCGTTATCGGTATTTACTCCATCGGAAGTAAATCCTCTCGCAGCGAGAATGCCGGCAACCCGGACTGTCGGGCGGGTTATTGAAACATTGTTCTGCCCGATCTTGATCCTGCTCCCGATATTCATATTAAAATTACTGGCGATATTCGGGCCGACAAGCGCGTCACTCCCACCCTTAATATTTGTTCCCGATTCGATGGTAAGGAACTTCGTGATATCGTTTGGATCCAGTCCGATTATCGAACCTCTCCCATCGGTGGACCCGATCGTAAACTGGGTGCTTGTCCTATGTATCGGGATGACATCGTTCTGTCCTGCAGCATTCCTGATATCATTGAGTGTACTCTTGTCTATCCCTTGTGAAGTTACCGGGGTTCCGGCAGTTGATGTGGTCCTGACCACATCTGAAGTGATCATAATCGTATTGACATTTGATGAGAGCTGTTGTTTGACGGAGAGCTGCATGTTGGTACCGAGCATTCCCATGGAGGAGATAGCCACAACCCCAATCACGATCCCTATGGATGCAAGGATCGAACGCAGGAAATTGAGCCTTACACTGCGCACTGACAGATCAAAGAAGATGTCCTTCATGATTCCACAACCCTCCCGTCTTCAAGTTGTATTATCCGGTGTGCATACTCTGCAATCTTCGGGTCATGGGTTACCAGAATGACCGTCTTTCCTTCTTTATGCAGTCCGGTAAGGATATCCAGAATCTGGAACCCCGTCTTCCGGTCAAGGTTGCCGGTTGGTTCATCGCATAAGAGAATCTTCGGGTCATTGACCAATGCCCGGGCAATCGCAACACGCTGCTGTTGCCCACCGGAGAGCTGGTTTGGGCGATGGGAACTCATCAGCTCATCGAATCCCACGGATTTAAGAACGGCCGCGGCCTTTCCCGTGACGTCACGCTTTTTGTATTTCAGGATAAGCGGGTATTCCACATTTTCATACGCTGAAAGAAGGGGAATTAAGTAAAATTTCTGGAAGATATACCCGATGATGTCCCGGCGCATGTGCGTGCGCTCAAGGTTTGTCATGCCGGCCACGTTCTTCCCGTTGATGAACAGTTCTCCGGATGTAGGAACGTCAAGGATGCCAAGCTGGTTCATCATGGTCGATTTACCGGAGCCCGAAGGTCCCATGATCGCCACAAATTCGTTCTCCATAATATCGAGTGATACGTGATCGAGCGCCATGAAATCACCACTCTCAAGGTGATACACTTTCGTGACATCGGCAAGCCGTATGAGTGGGACGTCACTCATGTTCGTTCACTCATTTTCTCTTCAGCTTTGTAGCAATCCATTTCCGCTTCTTATAGACTACGATACCTGCAATGAGCAGGATAGCGCCGGCAATAACAGGATAAAACGAACTGATGCCCCCGCCGCCCCTGCTTCCACCAAACCCGAAGATACTCCCGCCACCCTGAGGACCTCCTCCGGTCCGGGCTGCAGAACTTCCTGCTGTTGCCCCTGTTGTACCAGAACTCCCTGAACTGCCCGTTCGCGTACTCGATGTCGAGCTGGAAGTGGAACCAAGATCGAGGTTCGTGGTGGTACTGAACGAATTCCCATCAGCATCTTTCCATTGGACAAGGAGAGGTACCGATGAGAGATCGCTGCTGGTAAACGTGAGCTCAAAACTCGAAAAATCATCGGACGCTAGGGACCCTACCGCGTACTTCGCGTAGGGTTCAACTGCTTTTGCAGGTGGTGCCACGGTAAGTATCACGGACTTGGCATCCGTGATCCCGGCGTTGTTTACATCACCGGTAATAGTGTAGGTCGATCCGGAAGACGTGAGGACAACGTTGTTGACGACAGGCACCACAGCCAGTTTATCCTCACCAATAAGTATGGGGAGGGAAACCGAAGTGGTGTGCTTGTTATCCCCGTTACGGAAACTGACTTGGAACGTGAGGTTTGCCTGCTGGCTAGGAGTGACCTGGAACGGAACTTGGACAGAACTGCCGGCTTTTAGGGTGCCAACGAAGGTTTCCGATGGTGTTACATCAACCCCGGTGCCCTCTGGTATGATGAGAACATCGGTAATATCCCCGTCCCGGGGATTGACGACACTCACGTTCACCGTGTCCTTTTTGGAGAGTGAGAAATTGTCTGGTTTTTTTGAGATACTTGCCCTGATGTCTGTTGAATCCACAACAATTTTGAGTGTCGAGTGGATGTAACTACTTTCCCACCCCGTTTTTGTCGCCACGGTAAATAATGGGAAATACGTCCCATCCGGCGGATCTACGGTGACCAAAAATGAATAATCCACCGTAGCTCCCGGTCCAATGTTGGTCATCGAGCTGAACGAGTTCTTGTTTATGATGTGAACCTTCGGATCGATGAGATTCGGCATAGAGAGTCCGACCGACGCATTCGCTGCGTTGGATACATGGACCGTAACTGTTCCAGTCTCATAGGGATAAAAAACCCCGGGGTCGAGATCATACCCTGATACATAAACAAGTGCAGCCGCATCCTGGGGTGACGTGGCAATGATCAAACTCGTTGCACCACTTGCCGTTGCAATACATGCGAGTAACAGGAAGATACTGAGGACAATTAATCTTTTTCTCATAAATTCTCCTTTTTCGTTGTGTTATAACTCTGGTTTATCCAAACTGATATGAACATAATTGTGCCAATCCGGGTACAATTTTATTTGGGCACCCACACCTTATGATATGACGGGTGTCTGAGAATACCTGCCCCATAAAAAAGGAGAGGGGGTTTGGTGCTTCCCGGCTCTGTTACGGGGCAGCGCGAGCATGCAGGTTTCCCTTCATGCAAAAGGCTTTCATCTGGTCTTTGTGAGCATTGCGGTACGTATCAAACCATGCTTTCACGGTTGCAGTGTCTCCGTTCCGGAGTGCTGTTTTCACTTCAGTGACATCGACACCCTGCTGTTCGAGGCGCTCAATGAACTTCTCCGGTCCGGGTCGGGAAGTACTGTTCATCATCTGGTCTTTGTGAGCATTGCGGTACGTATCAAACCATGCTTTCACGGTTGCAGTGTCTCCGTTCCGGAGTGCTGTTTTCACTTCAGTGACATCAACACCCTGCTGTTCGAGGCGCTCAATGAACTTCTCCGGTCCGGGTCGGGAAGTACTGTTCGGCATCTGGTCTTTGTGAGCGTCGTGGTACGCGTCAAACCATGCTTTCACGGCTGAAGTGTCCCCGTTCCGGAGTGCTGTTTTCACTTCGGTGACATCGACACCCTGTTGTTCGAGGCGCTCAATGATTTTCTCCGGTCCGGGTCGGGAAGTACTGTTCATCATCTGGTCTTTGTGAGCATTGCGGTACGTATCAAACCATGCTTTCACGGTTGCAGTGTCTCCGTTCTGGAGTGCTGTTTTCACTTCGGTGACATCAACACCCTGCTGTTCAAGACGGGTGATCATCTCATCAGCTGTTGGGAGATGTCCGTGTCCCAATCCTCGCATGCCGATGCAGTTGGTGGCAGGTTGTGTCACATCCGTCGCATTGACCATGACAATACAGAGCGTCAGGACACAGAATGCGGCAATGAGACCGTAATAGATTCCAGGTGTTTTCATGAGGTGGTTCTCCGTGTTGTTCTTGCAGGTGCCGGCATAGCATGCCTGCACTTTTAATGTAAAGTATATTTGACATTTTGTAATATATACCTTTTGATTTTACTGTTAAATGTTACATTTTGGAAAAAAATGATGATACTATTGTCATGGATCAAAAGAGCGCGAAATAGAAGGTTTGAAAGGGAGCAGGAGATCTCTTCGCACCTTCTCTTAACCAGAGAAAGATGTTGTTAATCGACGTCAATAGTTCTGCCATCTTCATTGTACATGAACACTTCTTCAATATTTACCTTAAAATGCCGGGCAATCCTGAAGGCGAGATCAAGGGACGGGACGTATTTTCCTTTCTCTATTGCAAGTATGGTCTGCCGCGTAACGCCGACTACCTTTGCGAGGTCTTCCTGGGTGAGATCATGCATCGCCCGAAATACCTTGATTTTATTCTTCATCGGTCTCCCAGTCCCCGTATTTCCGGGCGTAATAGATCCTGAACCCGACATACAGGAAGATCATCAGGCAGAGCAGGCCGAGCTGGAGATATCCCATCATGCGGGGTGGCAGGATCTCCCGTGGCAGAATTTCCTGGGGAGGTTCGGAAAAACGCTGCCGGGGAAATTGTGGTAGATAGAGCATATTCATGACCGCCCCGATTGAGATGGCACAGAATACCACCCAGAAGATCTGGAACGTTCTCAGGGCTGCCTTCTCGGTGATCCTTGCGCTGCGTTCGTCTTCGATCAGGTCAGTCACCTTTTTCCGTGCAAGGTAGCTGATCCCGATTGCGAGGATGAACGCAGATTCAATCAGCAACGGTGGGATGTGGGTCTCGACCGAATACCAGAAAATTGCGAGCAGGACAAGAGCAATGCAGCCGATGAAAAGATAGAATGCGTTTTTCTTCATACAGTCCCTTTGTTAAATATCTTTAACATTTAGTAATATAAATGTGACTATTGCCGGCCGACAAGATACGCAGGGTAAACACATCCAGCACCGAATTCGTGCCGCCCTATCGCTATCACACCACTTTAATATCACCATAACAAACATTCCGGTATGGACCTGATGAATTACCTCTTGCCGTTATTCTTTCCCATTGTTGGTGCTATCATCGCAATCATCCACAACCGGTGGAAATAGCATACGGGCGTTCAGGCGCTCGAAACGTTTCTCATGTGGCAGATTGCGCTTGGTCTCGGTCTCGGTCACCTTTTAACACCTGACAAAGTTGCAGAATCGATCGGATGGCCAACCGGCAGCCCGTTCCAGCGCGAAGTCGGGATGTGGGACTTTTTCATGGGCTTTGTTGGGCTGCTTTGTTTAAAATTCCGCAATGAGGGGTTTTGGACGGCGACGATAATCGGGTGCGGGCTCTTTTCATTTGCCGCCGGGGTTTGGCCATGTATATGAGATGGTCGTCCATGGCAACTATGCGCCCAACAATGCCGGTGGGGTGATGTACATGGATCTCCTGTACCCGATCTTCCTTGGGGTGCTGCTCATCTACCTCCATAAAAAGAAGAATGAGACATTAACGGATCACATGTGAAAAATCTTCCTCTCTTCGTTCGAATGAGGAATCCATATATTTTCTTAAAATGTCATTCTCAAACACCATTTTGTGATATCAGGGCTGTGTGTCCGGTTGAATGGCCGGATACTAAAAGAGGACACAGAAATTTCAATATCTTATAACAAGTTCAGGGTTATTAATTAGCCCCGGTTTCATGAGAAATTTTTAATCAGGTTTTCTTTGAACCTGACCCATGCGGATGATCGCCCGGTACCCACCGTCCGCCATCTCTGGTGAGCTCCTTCTTCCAGATTGGAACTCCTGCTTTGATCGCTTCGATGATGAACCGGGAACCCGCGTAGGCTTCTTCCCTGTGGCCCGCGGAAACAACGATTATCAGGATGTTCTCGCCAACCGCAAGGCGCCCTATCCGGTGGATGATGTCCACTGATTGGAGGTTGAATTTCTGTTTTGCATCTTCCGCGATGCGTTCGAGTTCTTTTAATGCAACCTCTTCGTAGGCTTCCAGTTCCATCTCTATTATATCATCGTCACGGACTATGCCGTCGAAGACGACCACCGCACCGGTGCGGCTCTGCTTTGCCGCATTGATGAGCGCCCCGATATCCACATCATCGGTCTGGATCGCAATCATATCGCATCAACCTCCGGCAACCGGCGGAAAGACCGCAATCTCATCGCCATCGGCAATTCTCGTTTTTCCTGCATCAGCATTATCTAACCGCTTGCCGTTCTTCATTAAGATCACGAAATCAAGAAAAGCTCCGTTCTTATCGAAGATCGCATCATAGCCCTCCTTGTTCTTTGCTGCGATTTCCATAATCAGGCCGGTGAAGGTTGTACCGGGCACAGACTCTTGGATAATCTCTGTTCCGAACAATTCCCCGAACTGAGCAAAAAAACGGATCCTGACGCTCATTTTCTTTTCCTCTTTAATCCTTTAATGCTGCCGCATGCAACACAACCGGGAATTCTCCTGACTTGTATCTCATCGGCATGTGAACGCATTCCATCCCATATGAAGAGCCGGTTTGTTAAAAGTTCACCGCTCCGGAGCAGGTACTTGAGCACTTCAGTTGCCTGAATGGAACCGATGACCCCTGCGGTCACTCCGACCACAGGAAACACTTCTTTTGGCGGGGCTTTTGGAAATATGCACCTGAAGCACGCCGTCTCTCCCGGGATGATAGTGGCAGCCTGACCGTAGAATCCCCGGATTCCGCCGTGAAAGAGGGGGATCTTCTTTTTTATCGCAACATCATTGAGGATGTAACGGGTCGGAAAATTGTCCATGGCATCCACGATAGCGTCAGCATCTCCCACCAGTTTCAGAGCGTTTTTTTTATCGATCGTCGTATCAACCACATTAATGGTGATATCGGGATTAATCCCGCATAGTTTTTCATGTGCTGATGCAGTCTTTTTCCTGCCGGTATCACAGTCAGAGTGGAGGATCTGCCGGTTGAGATTGGTCCGGTCAACGACATCCCTGTCAACAAGCGTAATAGTCCCAACACCCGCGACTGCAAGATAGATCGAAACGGGGGAGCCTAGGCCGCCAGCCCCGGCAATGAAAATATGTGCGTCTTTAAGCCGCTCCTGCCCATCTTCGCCAAAAAGTATCATCTGCCGTTTGTACCGTTCGTGTTCCAGTCCGGATAACATCGTGCACCTGGGTATAGAAGTCCTGCCAGATCCAGATCTGTCAGGCTTGTATTGTGTATTTTGTTTCAGTCCTCTTCATGTATGTGTTTCTTCTCCCGTCATTATGCTCTTTTCCCTATCCAGAACCTCCAAATTAAAAGGATCGTGCCTTCCGTCATGTAACGATAAACAGAAGGCTGGATGTGCCCGTCTCCAGCAAGGATACGTTCATTCAAAACAGGTTGCCCGCGAATGCGAAAACATGTATACATAAAATTATTTGAACACAGATATCCTTTCACTTTATCACAAGTTAATCTGGAAACGGGACCATCATTTGGGCAGGTGCAGGAAAAACGGGCATGAAAAAAACAGACAAACGCATATTATTACAGCAAAAAATTTCAAAAAAAGGCTCGATGCTCGTCGCTTTTTCCGGTGGCGTGGATAGTGCACTTCTTGGAGCAGTCGCCCGCGACATACTAATGGATAAGAGCCGCTGCGTTTTCATCGACAGCCCCTTGGTGCCCCGGTCTGCACGAACGGAGGCAGAACAGGTGGCATGTGACCATAACCTCTCACTTGAAGTGATCCCTGCCCCCCTCATCAGAAACCGGGAGTTCAGGAAAAACCCGGTCGACCGTTGCTACTCCTGCAAAAAAATGATGGCCGGAATATTGAAACAAAGGGCATGTGAACTGGGGATTGCCTGTGTTGCTGACGGGAGCAATGTATCGGATGAGGGAGAATACCGTCCTGGCCTCAAAGCAATGACTGAGGAAGGGATATTCCACCCGTTTATTGAGGCAGGCATGACAAAACAGGACATCCGAAGTACCGCCCGTGAATCCGGGTATGAATTCTGGGATAAACCCTCCGCTGCATGTCTCGCGTCGCGTATCCCGTATGGCGATGAAATTACAAAGAAAAAACTTGCCATGATCGAAGCGGCTGAAGATTTTCTCCATACATCCGGATTCCGACAGGTCAGGGTCAGGATGTATGGAACCATTGCACGCATCGAAGTCATTAAAGAGGAAATACAAACACTACTGAGCATACAGGAAGATGTGGTCAGGGGACTCAAAGCGATCGGGTTTTCCTATATCACAATCGATCTTGAAGGATATCGTTCCGGCAGCATGGACGAAATACTTCGGTAACATACAATTATTGTCTGATGTGGGTGTGTACCAGTATATCAAGGATTAAAAAAAGACCAGAATTGGTGGTGTGATTGATAAAAAAACTTCGCTGCATACGGGTTGACGGTGACAGGTGCGAAAAAACCGTGCATGAGGTTGTGGAAGAAGCTCCATTAGCTCTTTTTGTCAATGGCAGGCACGCGATGACCGCCATGATGAGCCCAACAAACCTGGAAGATTTTGTAACCGGGTACCTGTTTACAGAGCAGATCATAAAAAAAACTGATGAGATTGAGTCCATCAAGATTGAGAAGAACCGGATCAGCGTTATCACCAAAAACCTGTTCAAGGTACTCGGTCTAAAAAAGACGATTTTATCAGGTTGCGGCGGGACCAGTTCATTTATCGATGCTGAGAAACTCCCAAAAATTACATCGGATTTTGTGATCAGCGCAGAAAAAATAACAGAACAGATAAAAACAGTGCTTGATTCAGAGCTTCACCGCATAACCGGCGGAATCCACGTTGTCGCGCTCCTTGACATCGATGAAGTCCTTATGGTTTCAGAAGATATCGGGCGCCACAATGCGCTTGACCGGGTAATCGGTTATGGGCTCCGCAATGGGATCGACTTTTCCCGGACTTTTGTAATCTCGTCCGGGCGCATCTCATCAGAGATGGTGCGCAAGTGCCTGATCGCAAATATCCCAATAATCGTTTCCCGCAGCGCGACAACATCGCTCTCTGTTGGGATCGCCGAGAAGACCGGGCTTACCGTAATCGGATTTGCGCGTGGAGGAAAGATGAATATTTACTCACATGCAGAACGAGTGACCGGATTGCAGCCTGCCTGACAGGGGAGAAAAGATGTACGCTGATTCATCAATCAGGGCTGAGATCCTCCGGCTGAAAAAAGAACGCAACGCGATCATCCTCGCACATAACTATCAGATCGGCGCAATTCAGGACATCGCAGATCTGACCGGGGACTCGCTTGAACTCTCCCGCGCTGCCGCAACCATGGAAGGCGAGGTCATCATTTTCTGCGGCGTGGATTTTATGGCCGAAACCGCAGCGATACTCTCACCCGAAAAGACTGTTCTCCTCCCTGCCCCCGATGCGTGCTGCCCGATGGCAGATATGATCACAAGCCCGGAGCTTGAGATCGTAAAGTCACGGTATCCTGATGCAGCAGTCGTGTGCTATGTAAACACACCTGCAGAAGTAAAAGCGGCCAGCGACATATGCTGTACATCTGCAAATGCGGTACAAGTGGTTAAGTCGGTGCACCAGGACAAGGTGATCTTTGTTCCTGACCGGAACCTCGCACGGTATGCAGCCCGGTTCACAGACAAGGAAGTCCTGCCATGGGATGGGTTCTGCATTGTCCATGACCAGATCAGAAAAGAAGATGTACAGGCTGCCCAAAAAAGGCATCCCGGGGCAGTGGTGCTGGTTCACCCCGAATGCCGCCCCGAAGTCATCGATCTCGCTGATACCGTGGCAAGCACTTCAGGAATTATCAGAGTTGTATGTTCCTCTCCGGAAAATGAATTTATCATCGGAACTGAAACAGGTGTCCTGCACCGGATCCAAAAGGAATGCCCTGGTAAGAAATGCTATCCACTTTCAGAAACAGCAGTATGCACGAATATGAAAAAGACCGATCTTGGAAAAGTCAGGGATGCACTCAAAAACCTGCAGCCACAGATCCATGTGCCTGAGGATATTGCTTGCAGTGCGCGGTGTGCCATCGATCGGATGCTTTCCCTCTAAAAGGGCATCCTCCTCCTCCTCCTTTCCTCATACGAATCCAGGGTATATCTTTATTGAAGAGAGGGCGATCAAGATGGTTCATATATCTCCTTGTAAATTCCCGGTTATTCAGGATTTGTTGATGTATAGTCAAAAACCCTACTTTTAATACCACTTGGGTTCTCTCAAATGGTGGTTTGCGACAGCCGGAGCAAACGGCCACGAGAAGAACCGCAAGGTTCTTTGCTGGAGTGTTAACACAGCCAATTCCTAAATAGACCAATCTTTTGCCTCTTTTGAGGCTACGATTGGTCATAATTGTTGTGTTCTACACTATAGTTGTAAAAAAAACAATTTATCACATACCCCATCCAACCTTTTTGCCTAGGTTCCCATGCATTCCCCGTTTGAAACCCTCTCATCGATCATCGTCACACGTCCGAAGACGGTAGCGATCCTTTTTCTCGCTTTAATCGTCGTCTCCCTCTACGGGACGACATTCATCACGATGCAGACGGGCAGTGAAACCTACCTTGACAAGGACACGGAACGTGGGATGCTGCTGGACAGGTACACCAAAACATTCCAGTCCGACAGTATCATGATCCTCGTAGAAGCGGACAATGTCTTAAACCCTGATGTGCTTGCGTATATTGAACGGCTGCAGGACGATGTCGGGCGGGAACGCTATATCACAGGGATAACGAGTATCGCCGACCTGGTGAAAAACCAGAACGGGGGTGTCCTTCCTGCAAATTCTGCGGAGATCCGGCGCATAGAAGAGCAGGTCCCTGCGGAGATCATTGCACGATACGTACCGTCCCGCACCATGACTATAGCGGTTGCAACTCTCGAACCCGGGCTTGGGGATTCCCAGCAGTACAGCGTGATCGACAATGTCAACAGACGGGTGAGCCTCTCTGAACGTCCGCCCGGTGTCAGTGTTGTGGTCACGGGCACCCCGGCCTTCTCCAAGGAGATGTCAGAAGAGATGGGCACGTCTATGGGCATGCTCATCCTTATTGCGATGGTCCTGATGGTCGTTGCCGTCGGACTCCTGTTTGGGCATGTCCGTTACCGGATACTCCCGGTCTTTATTGTCGGTTCCGGACTTGTATTCACCTTCGGGTTCATCGGGTTTACTGGCATGCCGATCACCATGGTCACTATCGGCGCTTTCCCGGTGATGATCGGGATCGGGATCGATTACGCGATCCAGTTCCACTCGCGGTTTGATGAAGAGTCCCGGAAAACCTCGCTGGCGGAAGCAGTTAGGACGACCATAACAAAAGCCGGGCCATCGGTCATCTACGCGATGCTTGCCACCACGATGGGCTTTATCGCTCTCTGGATTTCCCCGCTCCCGATGATACGGAGCTTTGGGATCACATGCGTCATCGGTCTTCTGTGCTGCTATCTGGCCTCGATCGTGATCGTACCCACGTTTGGCATTCTTACCCGGTACCGGCCGGTTGTTGAGAACCATCCGGATAAAGTTCCGGAGAAGTCGTATGTCGACCGGTACAACGGACTCATCGGGGGCGTCGTCGGGATTGTATCAAGAAATCCGGTCCCGATCCTGATCCTCTGCATCATGATTGCGTTTATCGGGTTCCAGATGGACAACGAGATCATCGTCAATACCGATGAAAAGACGTTTGTCCCGGCAGACATGCCGGCAAAAGTGAACCTTGACAAGGTAAAGCGCACGATGGGTGAGACGTCTACGACCCCGGTGCTCATTCGTGGCGATGACGTGCTCTCCCCCGACACTGTCCGCTGGATTGCGGAATTCCAGCACTATGAGGAGACGCACAACAGCAATATTATCGGATCAACGAGCATCGCAACCTACCTCAGGGAGTACAATGGCGGGGTGCTGCCCCTCACTGGCCCGGAAATCGACCGTACCTTGGTGCAGATTCCGGAAGATACCCGCAAACGGTTCCTGAATGGCAGGACTGAAGCAGTGATTGAATTTTCGACAACAGATATGCCCAACGATGTGGCGATGTCGATGATGGAGAACATGGAACGTGACCTTCAGTGGAAAGCCCCCCCACCGGGCATTTCTGCTTCCTTCACCGGCATGGGTGAGATGTTCACGAACCTCATACTGGAGATCCGGCAGGGCAAGACCCAGATGACACTCCTTGGCTTTGGCATGATCCTTATATTCCTGCTCATCATCTACCGGAAATTTGTCAAAGCAGCGACGCCGCTTGTCCCCATTATCATGATTGTCGGGTGGAACGGGCTGATCATGTATATGCTGTCCATCGACTACACTCCGCTCACAGCCACACTTGGTTCGATGTCTGTCGGGGTTGCATCAGAGTACACAATCCTGATCATGGAACGGTATTACGAGGAACGGGACAAGGGAATGGCGCTCCTTCCTGCGATCCAGCACAGCATCCAGCAGATCGGCACCGCAATAACGGTTTCCGGCATGACAACTGTCTTCGGATTTGCAGCTCTCATGACCTCCTCATTTGGCATCATCAGCAACTTCGGCACGGTAACGGTAATCTCCGTGGTCTTTGCCCTTGTCGGGGCGATCATCGTGATGCCGGCAATTCTGGTGCTGGTAGGCAGGACAGAGGAAAAAGAGGATTTACCGAACGTTCCGGTAATACCCTCCTGAAAAATCCGACCTTACTAACAGAGCGATATCTTAATTGGTAAACAAGAGAAAATCGGGAAAAATGTATTATTATTTTAAAAAACTCTCAAAAAAAATTAAATTTTCTTCGAAGTGCGCGAAGCGCTTGAGAAGAAAATCATCAGATTTTCTTCGTAGTGTCCCCTTTCATAATGTATTTCACGATCAGGAAGACTACCAGCGCGATGATCACAAAGTCAATGATCGCGCCTACAAAGTCACCGGCAAGGAACTTGATCGGGCCTACCTGAAATACCGCCTCACGCCAGTCCCCGCCCGGTATGACCACTGCAACGATGGGCATGATGACGTCCTGCACCGTCGATGTGATCAGTTTGGTTGCCGCGGCACCGATCACGAACGCGACAGCAAGCCCGATCACCTGGTACTTCTTGAGAAATTCCATGAACTCGGCCTGGAACCCGAGCGCACCTTTCTCCAGGAATTTCGCCTTTTCTCCAAGATCCTTTGCTGCATCTTTGAGTTCTTTCTCTGCCATAAAAAGTATCACCTCAGCGCAGATGCTCGCGGGACATCTACGGATGTAAAAATGGTTGTCATCTCCTCTAAAATAAGTTTTTATTGAAAAATTCCCAGCTTTTTTGGATTCCGCAGCCAAATTCTTATTGGTAAGTTATCCAATCAGGATCCATATTTGAAAAAAGGTTAAAACATATGGAATTCTATGCCTGTTTCAACATTTTTATCAGGTCATTTTTCATCCGTTGCACCCGTTCATCGTTGGGATTGATGGCGAGCACCCGGTTGTAAGCAGCAAGTGCCTCACGGTACCGCCCGAGCATCTGGAGCGCAGTCCCCTTATTGAACCATGCGAGTGAGTCATTTGGATCGATGGCGAGTGCACGGTCAAATGCCACGAGCGCATCGGTATGCCGCTGGAGTTCACCGAGCACCGTCCCCTTCGAGAACCAGCCTTTCGCATAGCCCGGCTCGATGGCAAGGCTCCGGTCATATGATGCGATTGCCTCTTCAAAGCGCCCGAGTTTCTTGAGTGCATTTCCCCGGTTGTTCCACCCTACTGCATGACCGGGGTCAAGGGCGAGCGCCCGATCGTATGCTTCAACTGCTTCAGTATGCATGCCGAGTCGGTTTAATGCAGACCCCTTGTTATTCCAAGCGCTCACGTCATCGGGATTGATTGCGAGCGCGTGGTCAAAAGCCTCGATTGCGTCCTGGACCCTGCCAAGTTTTGTAAGGGCATTGCCTTTGTTGAACCATGCATCTGCATCATTGGGGTTGATGGAGAGAGCTTTTTCATACGCGACGATCGCTTCGGTATGCATGCCGAGTCGGTTTAATGCAGACCCGCGGTTGTTCCACGAGCTTGCATCATCGGGATTGATGGCAAGTGCTTTATCGATTGCCGCGAGCGCATCCCGGAACTTCCCGAGCCGGTTGAGGGCGTTGCCCTTGTTGTACCAGAGGTCAGCATCTTCCGGCTTGAGGGCAAGCGCGCGGTCGTATGCAGATACTGCTTCTTCATAACGTCCGAGTTTGTGGAGGGCGAGACCCTTGTTCTTCCAGCCCACCGGATGATTCGGGTGCCGGGCGAGCGCTTCATCATAAGCAGCAATCGCTTCGTCATGCCTCCCGAGCCTGTGGAGGGCGTTGCCCTTGTTGTTCCAGCTGACAGCGTGATCCGGATCAAGAGCGAGCGCGCGATCGTACGCTGAGACTGCATCTTCAAACCTCCCGAGTTTGTTGAGCGCGAGGCCCTTGTTTTTCCAGCCATCCGTGTGACTTGGATCGAGAGCAATCGCGCGATCATATGCCGCGACCGCTTCCTCATGCCGCTCAAGCCTGTCGAGAACCGATCCCCTGCTGTTCCATGCATCCGCATCATCGGGATTGATGGCAAGCGCCCGGTCGAGTGCTGCAACGGCGTCGGACGCCCTGCCCAGCGCGATCAGCGCGAGCCCTTTATTTTCCCATGCCTCCCCATCATCAGGTTTGATCGCAAGGGTATGTTCGTAAGCTGCGACTGCATCTTCGTGCCTGCCAAGATCAGTCAGGACGTTGCCCTTGTTGAACCAGGCATCCGCATCATCGGGGTTCAGGGCAAGGGCACGGTCATATGCGAGGACAGCATCCTCGTTCCTTCCGGTCATGCTCAGTGCGGTCCCTTTACTGTTCCATGCGGCAGAATCGTTCTGGTTAAGGGCAAGAGCTTTATCGATGGTGATGATTGCGTCCTCCAGTTTTCCGATTCGGACTTGTGCAAGTCCCTTGTTGTGCAGGACAACGGCATCATCAGGCTGTACCGAAAGTGCGTGGTCAAACGATGCGATTGCGTCTTCAAACCTGCCCTGTCGCAGGAGGACAAGTCCTCTCCTGTGCCAGAGGTCCGCGTCTTTTGGCAGGCGTTCTTTTGCCTTGTCATACGCAGCCACGGATTCATCATACCGGTTAAGGCTCTCGAGAGCAGTGCCCCGGTTGTAAAGGACGACCGGATCATCCGGGTCGATCATAAGCGCACGGTCAAACGCAGCAACCGCTTCCTCAAACCGCCCGAGTCCGATCAGTGCAGAGCCCCTCCCGTTCCACGCGGCAGTCCGGGCAGGATCGAGAGAAAGCGTCCGTTCATAGGCAGCCAGTGCTTCAGGATATTGTCCGAGATCGTACAGTGCATTTCCTTTTTTATACCATGCACTGGCGTTCAGGGAGTCAATGGCAAGTCCGTGTTCGTACGAGTTGACCGCATCGTCCTTGCGTCCGATATGCTGGAGAGAATCCGCCCTGCCAAACCACACAGGGGCAGCATGGTCATCTGAAGCGAGCGAGGCATCGTATGCGGCAACCGCTTCCTCATACTTTTTAAGAGATGAGAATGCCATGCCCTTGCCGTACCATGCCATCAGAGGATTGGGGATCGATTTCAAGGGAACGATCAAAGGCAGCGATGGCCTCTTCGGCATGCCCCATCCTTGCCAGCGCCAAACCTTTCCAGTACCATGCACCCTCATGGTCAGGTGCAAGCGACAGCGCATGATCGAGTGCGGTTATTGCGTCTTTGTACATCCCGAGATCGAAAAGCGCTGACCCTTTCGAGAACCATGCTTCTGCATCGTCCGGACTGATCGTGATTGCCCGGTCATATGCAGGAATAGCCTCCTGTACCATACTATTCCGGCGGAGGACATTCCCCTTGTTATACCAGACGACGGCGTCCTCAGGGTTAATGGCAATCGACCGGTCGTACGCCTCTGTTGCCTCCTCAAACCGCCTTAGCCGCTCCAGCGTGTTTCCCCGGTTATTCCATGCATCCGCGTCATCGGGTGCAAGTGTAAGGGTGTGGTCATATGCCTCCAGTGCATCATCGTACTGTTCAAGACTGGTGAGCGCGAGCCCGCGGTTGAACCAGAGCGTGGGGTCATCCTGTTCACGTGCAAGTCCCTTGTCATATGCGTCGATGGCTTCTGAGTAGCGTTCGAGTGCCGATAATGTGTTGCCACGGCTGTTCCAGATCGATGCATTGTCGGGCTCGATGGCAAGCGCCCGGTCATATGCTTCCAGTGCTTCTGTATGCCTCCCGAACTCTGAAAGGGCGTTGCCGCGCAGGTCCCAGAACAGGGCGTTCTCAGGCTGGGTTTCAAGCGCCAGGTCGTACTCCCTGATCGCCTCTTCTGCCCTCCCGAGGTTCTCAAGTGCCTGCCCTTTGATTGCCCGGGCGCCTGCATTGACAGGTTCAAGGGAAAGCCCGCGGTCGAGCGCAGCAACCGCTTCCCGGTACCTTCCGAGCGTGCACAGGACTTTTCCCATGGAGAACCATGCTTCTGTGGATGACGGGTTCATGGCGGTGGCATGGTCCAAAGCATCAGATGCCTCCAGCAACCTGCCTCTGTCCTGAAGTGCCAACCCCTTCGCAAGCCAGATTGCAGCGTTCTCCGGTTCAAGGACGATTGCCCGCTCAAACGCCTCGAGTGCTTCGGTGTGACGCTTTACGTTTGTTAATGCATGTGCCTTTGCTGACCAGATCAAAGCGTTCTGTGGGTCGATTGAAAGCGCATGTTCAAAAGCGTCGATCGCTTCTTCATACTGGTGCTGTGCTTCAAGTGTGGTTCCCAGACCTGACCATGCTTCTGCATGGGATGGATGAATGCTGATCGCTTTCCGGTATGCTGCAACAGCCTCGTCATTGCGGCTGAGTGATGCGAGCACTTTCCCTTTGCGGTACCATGCATCGGCATAGTTCGGGACGATGGTGAGGGCAGTCTCGTAGGCGGCGACCGCCTCCTCATACTGCTCCAGTGCATCGAGTGCGTGCCCTTTATTATACCATGGCTGGGCATAGGAGGGTGCAAGCCCGATTGCCGTATCAAAGATACCGAGAGCACGGTTATACATCCCTGAATTGATAAGTGCAGATCCCTTGTTGTTCCAGACAATAGGGTCATTGGCATAGAGCGCAAGTGCCTTGTCATATGCCTCGATTGCTTCGTCATAGCGTCCGAGTTCGTTCAGCGCAGATCCCCGGTTGTTCCAGACAACATTATCTGAGGGGTTAAGGGTGAGTGCATTTGTATATGCGCTGATGGCTTCCTCGTACCGCCCTATACTGCTCAGTGCATCCCCTTTTGCAGCCCATGTTCCTGCATCAGAAGGGTCTGCCACAAGAGCCTTTTCATAAGACACAAGTGCATCAGGATGCCGGGCGAGGGCATGAAGTGCTCTTCCTCTCCAGTAATGTGCCGGTCCGTTTTCCGGCTTGAGCGCGAGTGCATGGTCAAAGGCTGAAAGGGAGTCGTCATACCGGTTCAGGTTGAACAGGGCACGCCCCTGCGCTATCCATACTCGTTCATCAGCCGGTTCGAGCTCAAGTGCGCGGTCAAAGGATTCGAGAGCATCACTATACCGTCCAAGAGATACAAGTGCAGTGCCCCTGCCGGCCCATCCTGCATAATAATCAGGTTTAATGGAGACTGCGCGGTCATATGCTGCAATCGCATCATCTAACTGCCCGAGATCACCAAGGGACTCGCCTTTTTTGACCCATACATCGGGCAAACGGGGATCCACTTCGAGTGCATGTTCAAACGCCCCGAGCGCTTCTCCTGCGTGCCCAAGAGAAGCTAAAGCACTGCCCTTACCTGTCCATGCACCGGCATGAACGGGGTTCAGGGTGACAGCCTGCTCGAATGCGCGAAGGGCATCGGTAAACCTGTTCAGCGAAAGGAGTGCTCCACCTTTACGTATTAAAAGGTCTACACTGTCTGGCTCTCCAGATAGCGCAGTATCGAGCGCTGCAATCGCCTGTTCATAATCCCCGAGATTGGCGTACGCACCACCCTTGCCAGCCCATGCTGCGGTGTCAGCAGGACTCAGCGCAATAGCCCGCTCGAATGCTGCAACTGCCTCTTTATCATGCCTGAATAAAAGCAGTACTTCTCCCTTTCTGCGCCATATCCTGTTATCCTGATCATTGATGGCGAGGGCACGCTCAAACGATTCCACTGCCTGTTCATTACTCCCTCTTTCCGCAAGCGCCTCCCCCCGTCCCGCCCATGCTGCAGCGTTGCCTGGATCGAGGGCGATAGCCCGGTCAAATGAGGCAATTGCCTCTTTGGGCCTTCCGACTTTCAACAGGATTTCGGCCTTGCGGCTTCCTGCATAGGCATTATCCGGTTCAAGGCTGAGCACGTTGTCAAACGATACGAGTGCGTCATTGTACTGGTTCAGCTGATAGTGGAGTTCTCCCTTGCTCTGCCAGGAAAGAGGGTTGTCAGGATCGAGTTTAATGGACTTTTCAAAAGATTCAACCGCTTCCTCAATCCTCCCTAGCGACCATAAGGACTTCCCCCGCAATTCCCAGACTGCTGCATGATCAGGTTCAAGCGCGAGCGCACGATCAAAAGCGCCGACCGCCTGTTCATTATTGCCAAGAGCAGCAAGAACTGATCCCTTGCCTGAATGTGCATTCCAGTATTCCGGATTCAGGGCGATTGCCCTGTCGTGTGCGGCGATTGCCTCCTCATACCGGTTCAGCTTTGCGAGTGCTGCTCCCCGGCTGTACCAGAGCGCCGGATTGTCGGTATCATGAGCAAGAGCGCGGTCAAATGCCCGGATTGCGTCATCAAATTGCCCAAGTACCGAGAGCGTGTTTCCCTTATTTGCCCAGGCTGCAGCATAGTCAGGACTGTTCTCGGTTGCCTGCACATAAGCGGCAAGTGCCTCTTTATGCATTCCAAAACTGGCGAGAGCCAGCCCTTTGCCGTTCCAGATGGTTGCATCATGGGGAGCAAGATCGAGAGCATCCTGGTATGCCGCAACAGCCTCTTCGTACCGGCCGAGCTCGGAAAGTGCTGCTCCCTTCTCGCTCCATGCAGCAGCATCGCGGGAACCCAGGGAGATGGAGCGATTGAATGATTCAATTGCTTCTTTTACCCTGCCAAGATGTTTCAGCGCAGATCCCCGTGTTACCCATGCAACAGGGTTATCAGGGTCTATGGTGGTTGCACGGTCGCTGGCAGCCACCGCCTCTTCAAAGGCACCAAGAGAATTATGGAGCGTGCCTTTGATCACCCATGCACGGGAGTCCTGCGGTTCAAGGATCAGCGCGGTTTCAATCGCAGCCAGTGCCTCATTATCGCGGTTGAGGCCATGGAGGATGATCCCCTTGTTGAACCATGCGATGGCGTCATGGGGATCAAGGGTAATCGCGGCATCATAGGACTCAATTGCTTCTGTGAGTTCTCCAAGATCTTTTTGTGCCAGACCTTTGTTGCACCATATGACCGCATTATTTTTATCGAGTGTAATGGCACGGTCGTACGCTTCGATCGCTTCACGGTGACGCCCGATCTTGTCATATGCTTTCCCCATATTGTTCCAGATAATAGGGTTATCCGGGTCAAAAGAGAGCGCATGTCCGTATGCTTCCACCGCTTCCTCGTACCGCCCGTCCGTATCCAGTCCGCGTCCTTTCTCGTGCCATGTCGATGCATCGTCCGCTTCGACAATTTCTTCAGTTTCTCCTGACGGCTTTGGTATGAAAACCGGCTCCGGCTCTTCAGGCTCAACCGGCTCTTCGGCCTTTAAATCTTCATTTTTTTCTTCCGGGAGAGTTTCAATCTCAACGGGTGTTTCAACCGGTGCAGGAACTTCCTGCACCTCAAGGGGCGCTGCCAGCGCCGGCGACCATACCTCTGCATATTTCGGGTCGAGTGCGGCCGCTGTTTCATAAACACTTTGCGCTTTTAATTCCTGTTTGATATCGCGAAGTACTTCGGCTTTGGCAAACCATGCTCCGGCATAATTCGGGCGGTGGGCAATTGCATGGTCGAAAGAATCGATCGCTTCATCTGTTCTTCCAAGACGACGGAGCGCCGTACCTCTTGCATTCCACGCTTCTGCACATTTCGGATCAAGAGAGTTTACGATATCGTACGCACCCAGCGCATCCTCAAGGTGTCCGGCCCTGCATAGGGCATTTCCTTTGTTGAACCAGGCTGCGGCAAATTTCGGGAGGATGCTGATCGCTTTATCGATCGCCGCAACAGCGTCCTCGTATTTCCCGATCTTGATCAGTACGCTGCCCTTGTTGTTCCAGGCATCGGCATCGCTGGGACGCAGGGTGAGAGCACGGTCATAGGAGTTGATCGCTTCTTCATATTGTCCAAGATTGTCAAGTGCGGTCCCTTTGTTGAACCAGACCACCGCCTGTTCCCGGTCGATAGTGAGTGCACGGTTGAGTGCGGCAAGCGCTTCCTTATACCGCCCGAGCTTGTTGAGTGCGGATCCTTTGTTGTTCCATGCTACCGCATGGTCGGGGTTGAGTTCGAGTGCTTTGTCATATGCGCTGTTTGCTTCCTCGTACCGCCCGAGCCGGTTCAGCGCGTTGCCTTTATTGTACCATGCATCGGCATACCGTGGGAGGACCGAGATCACCCGGTCGAACTCAGCCGTCGCTTCCTCGTACCGCCCGAGCTTGATAAGCGCGATCCCACGGTTGAACCATTTGTAAGCCCCCTCCTGATCACTCATCTCCTTCCTCACGCAACCCCCCCCTGTGGATATGTGGTCAAAGAACTATCTTAATACTGATTATAATAATTGATTCTCTTCATACCAAAACGGCGGTTGAAAAACTGTCATTATAAACCGGCACTTTCGCATTTTAACAGGTCCGGCTTGCCTGCACACAGATAGGAGAATCGTTATCGTGCAAACTTTCTCAAAATTGGCTTAATATCCTGATTTTTTCGTCGCGACTACCATGGCATTATCGAATGCCCCCCGGGCTTCTTTCTGCTGTCCCAGCCGGGTGAGGGCAATACCGCGGTTGTTCCAGATCCACGCAGTATCAGAATTTCCTGCAAGCGCCCGATCCGTATAATCGAGCGCGTCCTCATACCGCCCCAGCCCGAGAAGTGCAGCCCCTTTCTGAGCCATTGCCAGCGAATCCGAAGGGGCCATTGCAAGGACGTGGTCAAAAGAGGAGGAAGCCTCACGGTAATGTCCCAGAACATTCTGTGCGATGCCACGGTTGTACCAGACTTCTTTGTCTGAGAGTCCGGGGTTTTGCGCGATGACTGCATTATATATCCTGAGTGCCCCTTCGTAATCGCCAGCTGCAAAGCGTTCATCACCCTGTTCGATTGCCAATTGAGAACTTGCCGAAGTAATGGACGGGGTTGCATCAGCGGTGCCGGGATTGTGGGAAGATATGCTCTGGGACACGCTCAGGGATGTGATGGTAGTAAATATACCGACCAATAGTACAAGGAAAATAAATGCAGCAGCGCAAAACCCCACTGCAAACCGGATCGTTCCCGGGGAAATCCAGGGGTCATTGTGTGCGGCAGCTTTTCGTTTTCTGACATATTCAACAAAAGGTTCATTGTGAACAGGCTCATCTGCTCCTGCAGCCTTCTGCCGTTCTTCCCGGGCCCATGATCTTGCTTTCTCAAATAATGATAATTCACGGGCGAGGGAAGTGTCATACTCTTTACGCCGGTTGATGTCGAGCAGGACTTCTGCTGCTTCATTGACCTCCCTCATCTTTTCTTCGGCATCCGGGTGCCGGCAAACGTCAGGGTGCCATTGTTTTATTTTTTTCCGGTAGGCTGTGGCTATCTCGCCTCTCGTCGCAGTATCTTTTACGCCAAGGATATGGTAGTAGGTGATTATCGGCATAGATCCGTGATGATGGATTTTTAAAATGATTATGGGATCGTTGATCTCTTGAATTATCTCATTTGACCATACAAAAACGGGGCCAGGGTTGGCAGATGATACCAGAAAAATTGGAGCCCGGATTCCGGAACCGCGATGAAAAATCAACAATTTAAACCAGTGGTTCCGGCTGCTGGCTGCCCAGAGACGGAAGGCGGGTAGTTTTGACAAGAAACGGGTCGTCGGACTGGCGGATTTTTTCAATAATAAGACGTTTGCCCTTTTCTGTCATCGCAAATATCGGGATAGCGATCCCGGCCTGCACACGTGCTTTTGCCCCGGCAGTCTCCCGGATAGTCTTTGATGCACAGGACGTAACCAGGTCGGACGCAGACACGAGTATTTCCGCTTCTCCCTTAGAGAGCCCTGTCACGTGAACACCGAAGATTATGGTGTCGGGATGGACACGGCGGATTGTTGCTGCGGTTTCTGGCAGGGCAACCGTAACCGCAATGTTCTTGTAGCCTTTGGTATGTGCGAGTGCAACACCGGCAACCTGATTGATTGCTGCATGTTTGTGGTCGAGAACAATTCCTCCAGCTTTCTCAATTTTGTCCATGACAGAAGGATAGGGGCATGTCTTCACAAGCCCCGACATCCTGCCGCCGATTCCCTGTACCAGCGCAGGTTTTGTGACAATGACGGTACCGGCGCCATCGCAGGCGAGCACGACTGCATCGATGAGGCCCGCGTGCAGCCCGAAGCTCAGGATCTCTGAAGCGCCAAACCCGACGAATTCCCGGCTGGCAAGGACTTCCCGATCGGGTGTGCACATGCCAAAAGCCTTTATCCTGTGCTCGATGTTGGCTCTGACGGAATCTTTCTTAATATCTAGGATCGGGTATGCGAACCGTTTTGCGAGTGGACAGTCTTTGATGAGCGCATCGCCGACTTCAGATACTTTTCCGTTCCGGATGATAATCCGGCACCTGCCGATCGCTTCGATAATATGTTCATCTGCACTGTTCTCATGCCCATGTGTCATGGAATATCATCCTGATACTTGGTGCTTTTCAAAGTTAAACTACCTCGTACCGGCAAAAGAGAAGAGAATATGAAGGATCTGTTCCAATCATCTGGAGTGAATAGTGCCGGAAGATTTGCAGAGCTTGATGCAGCCCGGGGCATTGCGATCCTCATGATGATCGTGTTCCATACGGTCTTTGACCTGTACTTTTTCAAAATATATCCCGTGAATGTTTCAGGAGGGTTCTGGCGATACTTTGCGTTTTCCACTGCGTCGCTTTTCCTTCTTATTGCAGGTATTTCACTCTCTGTAAGCCATTCCCGGGCAGTACGGTTGGCTGGGGAGGGAGCACCGGGCCGGCTGGCGGTAAAATTTCTTAAACGCGGTGCCGGGATTTTTGCCTGGGGGCTCGTCGTGACGCTGGCGACATGGCTGTATCTCGGTCAGGGTTTTGTAATCTTCGGTATCCTGCACGCTATCGGAGTATCGATTATGCTTTCCCCCCTGTTCTTCCGGTTCCGGTCCGGAAATATCCTGATTGGGGCGGTTGTGATTGTAACCGGTCTCGCGCTTGCATATGCAGGCATCTCCGGGCCGCTCTGGCTCTGCCCGATCGGAATCCATCCTCCATCCTTCAGTTCCGTAGATTATACACCCCTTTTTCCATGGTTCGGTCTTGTCCTGATCGGTCTTGGTACAGGCGAGAGGATTTACCCTGACGGCAGGCGTTCTTTTACGGTTCCGGCAATTCCTGGGGGTGTTCTGTCACCGCTTGCTTTCCTTGGCAGGCACTCGCTGGCTATCTATCTCGTGCACCAACCCGTGATCATAGTGTTGCTGCAGTTAGTTTCGGGAGTTCCCGTGTTCTGGCAGGATTTTTTTAAAAAATCGGCTCTGTGGAAATAGGCATGAGCCTAATACGTTCACACCGGAACCACGAAAATGCGTCTCTGCCAACCTTTCTTTAAATGATCTCTGTGATGGCACCCGCCCAGCGCGACGCCTCGTCGGGTCGCGCGGCGGGCAGATCTATTGTCTAGGAACCACAGTTTTCCGATGGTTTCGTACGTCATTTTCATGGGAAATTCCTGATGTCACATCATTCACAGAGATCCATGATGACCCGGTTTTCGAGGGATATCGCAAGGGGGGCTGCCACAGTGGCGGGGGCGAAGCCCCCGAGAACGTTATGAAAAACGATGATTTCTACAGATCCAAAAAATCTGCCAACCAATGTCATTAATCCTGTTTACAGACAAAATCTCAAGCACAACCATATGCTCTGGATTCTGCTCGCGCTCATGGGGGCTGTTGCCAATGCCGCGTATTTCATCATTATCAAAAAGAACATCAATATCCTTGAACCGCGGGTCCTGACAGCAGTCGGTTTCTCTCTGGGAGGGCTTTTGCTATTCTCCTATTCGGCACTCCGTAGTTTCCCGGCGCTCGGACAGGATTTTTTTCTGGCTGTGGTCATTACATCAATCCTCAATATCATCGCACAGAGCCTGATATTTATGGCACTGTCATCATCCGATCTCTCGCTGTCTGTCCCCATGCTCTCGTTCACTCCGGCATTCCTGATTGTTACATCGTATCTCCTCCTGCATGAACTGCCATCAATCTTCGGGATTGCCGGTATATGCATCATTGTCTGCGGTTCATATGTACTGAATATTTCAGAACAACACAACCACTTTGCCGACCCGATCCGGTCGATGATACGGAACCGGGGAAGCTGGTATATGCTAATCGTTGCACTCATCTTTTCAGTCTCAATTAATTTTGATAAAATTGTGCTAATCAACTCGGATCCGATCTTCGGCATGGCACTTACACTTTCCCTTATCGGGTGGTATTTTCTTCTCATATCTGCATACTCTGTTTTTTCCCGGCGAGAGGCGTTGCTGTGCCAGCCACCGGATAATCCAGCGCTGGTTACCGGCACGATTGCATGTCCATCACGGGTGTTATCGGTTATCGTACCGGCACTTCTTATAGGCCTGTTCGTTGCCATCGAAGCAGCGTCCATCAATACAGCATATACGCTGCAGATCGTGCCGTACGTTATTGCGATCAAACGGTTGAGTATCATCATCATGGTCCTGTATGGGACGATAATCTTTTCAGAAAATGAAATTAAAAAAAGGCTTACCGGTGCTGCACTGATGGTGGCTGGTGCAGTGATAATCCTCCTTTTCGCATGACCTTGGTCGTCTTACGCTGCAAACAGCGGGACATCCCGGAATTCTCTGACATCAAAGACGCCCCTTTCGGTGATACGGAGCGCAGGGATGACGGTAAGTGATAAAAAAGAGAGATACATGAACGGGTCGTCAATCCCACCTATCTTCCGGGTCACAGAACGGAGGGCTTTTAACTGTTTCACAACCGAAGGGTAGTTCAACGTTGACATCAGGCCGCCGCAGTCCAGGGGGAGGCTGGCATGCTGTGTCCCGGCAACAGCTGCCATCCCCCCCTGCATACGGATGACTTCTGCGATCGCAGATAGGATCTCACGGTCACTCGTACCGACCGAGATCAGGTTATGCGCATCGTGGGCAACGCTCGATGCAATCGCGCCCATCTTCAGCCCGAACCCCCGTACCAACCCCGCCCCACAGGTGCCGGTGCCGTACCGGTTGCAGACCACCACCTTGAGGATGTCGTGTTCCATATCGGGTAATCCTGATCCATCGCATTCAACCTGCAGGGATTCGGTCACGATCTGGTGCGGAACAATCCCTGCCACATGAGCCATACCCTTCCCGCGAATCCGGATCGCATTGACTGACGGGACCGTACAGCGGAACGAAGGTGGGAGGGGTGTTCCCGCAACCGCCACCGTATCAGCAAGCTCCCTGCCGGCAACAAATACCTGACGGATACGGAACCGTTCCGGGTCATCCACCACACAGAAGTCAGCGCGCCTGCCGGGAGAGAGCGCCCCGCGATCGTTAAGCCCAAACCGTTCTGCAGCAGAGAGCGTGGCCATCCGGATCGCAAGCTCCGATTCAATCCCACATGCAATCGCCTGCCGGATGCACCGGTCGATATGCCCTTCCTCCATCAGGAGGTCTGCGTGGCAGTCATCGGTGGCAAAACAGCAGCGGGAGACTGTTTGAGGCGTTACCAGCGGCGCGAGCTGCTCGATGTTTCGCTCGGTAGAACCCTCTCTGATATACAGGTACATCCCTTTTTTGAGTTTCTCCTCACCCTCGGCTAACTGAGTACACTCATGATCGCTCTGCAGTCCGGCAAGGATGTACGCGTTGAGGTCATTTCCGGCAAGCAGCGGGGCATGCCCGTCCCGGATAGGGAATAGTGCCAGTTTTTCTGCTACGGATGGATCAGCTCCAAGGACACCGGGAACGTTCATCATCTCCCCAAGACCAAGGACGCCATCACGGCCCCTGAACCGTGTCAGGTCAGCTGCAAAAAGAACAGCCCCGCCCACATCCATCGGCGTTGCCGGCACACAGGATGGCAGCATGTACAGGATATCCACCGGCAACCCTTTCCGCTGCGAGAGCATGAACTCAATGCCCAAAACACCAGCGACATTGGCTATCTCGTGAGGGTCGGCGATTACGGTTGCCGTTCCGTGCTGCGCAATAAGCCGTGCATATTCACGGGGGATAAGGAGCGAACTCTCGATATGAACGTGCGCATCGATCAGGCCGGGGACAATATATGCCCCCTTCATATCATGTTCAACAACACCATGATAATCCCCATTGCCAAGGACAATCCCGTCTTTTACCGCAAGATTGCCCGGTTCCCATGTGCAGGAAAACGGGTTGAAGATCTCCGCATTACAAAAGACCGTGTCAGCCGGTACCGTACCGCGTGCAGCATCGATCAGGCGGGATGAATATGATGGCATTGATTACATTGATCAGACCACAATATCCTTGATGCTTGCGGTCTTCCGTTCGCCATTCTTGGTGACATATACATAGAGCTTATAGGTTCCGGGTTCGAGCCTGACCGGAACGGTAACAACATTTTCCCCTTGGTTCAGCGTCACCGTGACTCCGGTATTGGTCAGTTCCTGCTGCCCCAGGTCATGGATCTCAAATACCCTCACCTGAATGCCGGCTTGTAGGGGATTATCACTATTGGTAACATGGACCTTTATCCCCTGTTCAGTCGGCGTTACATCGCCAATCGCAAGCGATGTGCAGCCTGCGGAGAGGACAAGAATGATACACAGCATGCAGAGGAGGAACCGGCATGATGACATGATTCAATGGTAAAATTTTGACCTTATAAACTATGTGGTTTATCGGTGCCGGGATTTTGCCAGAAAATATATGCCACATTGGTTCATTCTGTTTTGGCTGGCGCTGCAGCAAACCTTACACGATGATTTGCACATCACAACAAGGATTTTAGAGCTTTTCCACGGTAACCCGGACACGGTCACCGGCATGTATGCCATGTCCTTTGGGAATATCGATGTTGAACCAGAGACCACCGGGATTGTCCTGCGTGGGATCCTGGGACATCAGGCAGTCCTTGTGATCGTTGATGTCGGCGACAAATTCGACGCCAGTCTCAATCTCAAGAAGTTTTTTCATAAAAAAGGTGGCGAGTATGGTTAGATTACATCGCCCGCGGCGTGACCATCCACGTCGTGCTGTTCGAATAGCTCCACCGGATGATGTTAAGATCCTTGCAGATATCAGCCAGGATCGCCATGTTTGTCCCCACTTCCTTGGGGGATAACCCGAGGTCCTTTGCAATGTACTTCGACTTGAAGTAATGTTTACCCTTGGTTATCCCCGACTGGAGATAACCGACAATCTTGTGCTGGGTCTCATTGTACGTTTCACGGATCTTTTTTGAAGTTGACATGTGCTGCCTCAGCATTAAAAACTCATATAGATCCACTTGTATATATATATATCTACCCCAAGTGGCAGAATCGGGCTTCTTTTTCATTTTCCCCATCAATTAATTGACCAGAAAGCATTTATTGCCCACCGCTTTGATTTCGAAAATCGATCCGCGCAAAAACAGCGGGATCCGAATGTTTGATGAGAAATCCTGCCTGTTCCAAAAATTAAAATTGTAATTCAGGGTTATTTTTGTACCTGCGCTATGCCAATCTTGTTGATCAGCGCTTCAAGCACCATTTCGCGCATACCTTCCACAAATTTGATACTGCCCACCACAAGGTGCCCGCCGCCGCTGATCCCCCCACCGGGGATCTCGACGTGGAGCTCCCGTACCATCTTGGGGATGTTCATAAGAACCCCCCGGGATCGCAGCACCGCAAAGTCTGGCCCGAAACCGATCGTGACAACGGGCGATCCCGGGTTTGCCCTGCAGAGCCGGTCATGCACTTCCCCGCTGGTCTTTCCGGGGGGAGGGAAGGTGAATTTATGGGCATGGATCTCGACATCGATGAGGAAGAGTTTTGCGCTGTTGGGAAGATCACGGGGTACCACATGCGGCATGCAGGTACTCATCTGGTCCTCAATCATCAGGTTTGCTCCTTCAACAAGAAGAGAGACGAGTCTGTCATGCCGTGCAGAATTGCCACTTATGTTGAGTATGTCTTTTACGATCTCCCTGCCATCATTGAACCGGAGCCAGAACTGCTCATAATCAAGGGCAAGCGCGATGTTTTTACAGGCATCCTCACTGTACTTATCCTTCACCAGTGCAAGAAAGAGGGCGCGCTCCGGCGCCTCGCTCCGGTCGCCAACACCGGCAACTGCGGGAAGGTGGCGGATTGACGGTTCCACGTTCGGGTTGATCAGGCGGGCGATCTCCGTACCCAGCATCCCTGCGGTAATCCCGAAGTCTCCGCCAACATGATACGGGTTCACGTGGGCAAGCAGGTATTTGTCGATCGTAGCATCAGGATGGTGATGGTCGATGACGACGAATGGGATATCGTACACGCTTGCAATCTTGTAAGAGGGTTCATCCTCCTCGGTCGACCCGTTATCTGTAAGGACAACAAGTGGCATCTTCTGCCCGAACCTGACATGGTCTTTTAACGAGAAGTCCAGGTCGCGGGTGATATCCTCGATCTCATAGAATGGGGCTTTTGAGGGAGCACGCTTGAAAAGGTAGTAATCTGCGTCGAAGTCCGCACCGCTCTCCCTGATAAGCGCAACGACAGCCTGCTCGATTGCGACCGCAGAACAGATACCATCCGCATCAGCATGATGCCGGAGGATGATTGGTTGAGCGGTAAAAACTGCCCGCCTTATGATTTTCGCAACCTTTCTCATTTCAGGGCGAAGGCGTTCCATTATATCAGATTTCACAAGGAGTGGGACATCAACGGGTTCGGAGCGGGTATCCAGCGCTTTTTCGATTCGTACCCTGACCATTGTCTCCTCCTCACCGGATAATGATGTAATCACGTCCGCTTCGATCTGGAGCTGATTGTTGCGCTTCATGACTTCGCCGACCACTTTGACAATGCTGGCAAGCTCCACGTCCGGGAAAGCCCGCACGCCGGCTTCAACAAAAGCGGCGACATTCTGGGTGCCGGATTCGTCAATGATCGTAAAGATGGTAGGCCCGCTTGTCTGTTTGATCTGGGCGACTTCACCCTCGATGGCGACCGACTTGCCTATTTTCGTCCCAAGATCCGCAATACGCACGGTTGACGATTTCTTTTCAAGGTTCTGCACCTGGTATACCTGTATCTGAACTTCCTCGAGGTCGATATTACCATTCGGGCGGATTTGCCGTACTTTAACAAGGATGGGATCCCGTTCCTTATGCTCCGCCTTTATATTGCTTTTATGGACGAGGCCTTTGATCCGGTCGTTTAACTGGACAAACATCCCAAAATTTGCAAATCCCTGTACCTTTCCTGCGTAAATGTTCTGCTCTTCAACATCGGCAAGGTCGCAGGTCGCGCCAAGCCTGATGACAAGAATATCGTCGTTTTGCATTCTTCTCTCACCACACACTTCGTACCAAAATAAAATTCTTCATCTGCTTTTGGTTGCACGTGTTAACCATCGCTCACACATGGCAGCGCCAGAGTGTACCATCCATTTCCTCTGGGGCAATAACTACATTGTCATTGAGTACATCAGGAGAAGAACCGGTAAATATCACCTAATAAAATGACTCTTAAGGCCTGAACGTGACCTCGATCATGTCAAGGTCCTGGGGTGCGATGACCGTGCCGGAATATCTCTTTTTTGCATCGGCAATATGAGCCTCTGTACTGGTATACCGCGAGCTGACATGGATAAGGGCGAGCATCCGGACAGATGCTGCAGCTGCGGCTTCACCGGCCTGGCCTGCGGTGGCATGATAGAATTCTGCTGCCCGTTGCGCCTCGGAGTCATCATAGGTAGCGTCATGAATCAGGAGGTCGGCATCCTGCGCAACCGCAACGAGTCTGGTAGGGACAGGACCTGTGTCTCCGGTATACACAACCTTTCGTCCGGGCCGGGGGCTCCCCATAACATCGGATGGCTGGACAACCTGCTGCACCCCCTTATTTTCAACGGTTATTGTCTCTCCGCGCTGGAGCCTGCCAAAGAGCGGTCCTGCAGGTACGCCAAGCGTGATCGCCCGCTCGCGGTCGAACCTTCCCGGGCGCACATCTTCCTCAAACACAAACCCTAGCGCCGGCATACCATGGCTGACAGAAAATGCAGTGATCGTGTAACCGTCAAACCGGATCCATGATCCGTCAGAAAGCTCCACCGAATCAATGGTAAAACCACAATTAAACTTGCCGACGTGCCTTAAGGTGGTCACAAACTCGTGTACCCAAGATGGGCCATAGATGGTGAGAGGCTGGGTCCGGCCGTTGAACGAGAGCGTCTGGACAAGCCCGAATATGCCAAGGAAGTGGTCGGCATGCCAGTGGGTGACAAAGATCGCATCGACGCCAAAACCGGTCCGTGCACGCATCATCTGCTGTTGCGCCCCCTCCCCGCAGTCAAAGAGGAGCGTGTCAGACCCGCGCCGGATCATGATACATGACGGGTTGCGCTGCGGGGTCGGAAGGGCGCCGGCAGTCCCGAGGAAGTGGACATGGAGCGTCTCACCGCTCACGTAAAATCCCTCCAGTATTTTCCTAATGCGTTCTCGTAAACTCGGACGCTCACGTAAAATCCCTCCGGGATTTTCCTGAAGTGGTTCGTAAACTCACCGCTCACGTAAATTCCCCCGGAATTTACTAAAGCGGTCTCGCAGGCTCGCCCGCTCACGTAAAACACCTCTTAAATACCGCAAGGCTGCGCTTTGCCTCTTCAATCGATCGCCCTTCGATCACGGTGATCCCGCTATAGTTTTCTGCGACCGTTTTTCCAACAATGTCCCAGTCGATCGTACCATCACCAAGAGCAAGATGTTCATCGGAAAGCCCGTGATTATCATGAATGTGGATATGGTTTGCCTTGTTGGTGAACGGTAAAAAGTCATTTACTTTTCCGACCGTGTTTGCATGCCCGAAATCGAACGTCATGCCAATACCTTCAATTCCTTCTGTCATACCCATCAATTCATCGGGGAACCGGCAGAGAAACTCCTTTGCGCTGATCATATTCTCAACGCAGGCAAGTACCGAATGATCGGATGCCACCTTCCCAATCTCGACAAGCGCAGCTTTCTGGAGGTCCCAGATCTTCTGGGGCATCAGTTTTCCTACTGGTGAGAGATATCCCGGGTGAAGCGTCACGCGGCCAGTAAGCTCAGCGGCGTGCCTGATACAGGTGCAGATCTGGCGGATAGATTCCCGGTAAATAGGGTCATTGAGCGTAGCGAGGTTCAGGTCACTATACGGGGCATGGACAGAAACGCCAAGGTTCGTGCTCGCAATAACCTCCCTGATCCTTTTATACGTCACAGGATTATCAAGCCGGTAATTTCCGTCCGCTACGATCTCCCATCCGGTATACCCGCTCTCTTCGATGCCGTATACCCATTCAATCGCGTCCCAGACTTTTGCCGATGAGGAGAAGTAAGGGGCAAGGAGGCTCATGGTGTATGCTCCATCATCTGCAACAGGTTGCGAACCGATTGCTCAAAGGTTGCCAGATCTCCATCATTCTGCAACCGGTATTCTGCCTTTGAAAGTGCTGCTCCAAGGCCCCACCCAAGTTCCCTTTCATCCCTGAGCCGGAGCGACTCTTCAGTCGTGGTGTCATCGGTGCGTCCTCGGGTGGTTAAACGGGCAAGCCGCGTCGCAAACGGGGAGTCAATAGCCACAACAACAAAACCCGGGAAGTACCTGCGGAATAACCTGACTTCTGCATCACCCCGAATGCCATCGACAAGAACAACCGGGGCAGACAGATGGTGTAGTGCCGGAATACAGAGTTTTGCGATTGCATCCATGCCACCCTCTTTTCGCAACCTGTTTGCCATAGCCCCCATGTTCTGATCATCCGGTGCGAGACCTGCTTTTTTAACCGCAGCACGGATTACGTCACCCATTATGACGACAGGGATACCCTGACGGGATGCAATCCGCGCAAACTCCCCTTTACCGCTTGCGGGAAGCCCGACGACTCCGATCACTTTCATAGGGCAGTTCACCTCCTTCGCGTGTCCGGATCTTAACGCGCCTTTTGAGCTCGTCACCGATCTTCTTTAATTCATCTTCCGACAAAGGTTTCACTTCCCCGGTGACTCCCTGCTGGAGCACGATTTCAGTCTCACCTGCTTCTGCAACAATATATGGCACCTCGTCTTCATACCCCCGGAAAAGGGTGACAACGACCTCAAATTCCGGGAGCCGTGCCTCTTCGTAAGCCTCCCTGCACAGCGCAAGCGACCGCTGGACATTCTTGACATAATTTCCACCGATCAGGTTATTATAGCGCGCCCACCGTGCTTTGATGTCGAGCGCAACGCGGTCGAGGATTTTTTCCTGTATGAGTGCATCAAGTGTGTCAGGGTAGACGCCATTGGTCTGCACTCCCACAAGAAGACCCATATCTTTTGAGGCTTGTGCAAGCGCAAGCAGTGCATCTTTCTGCATGGTCGGTTCACCCCCGGAAAAAATAATTCCGGAAACAAACATGCGTGATCCCTGTATCATTTCGATCACTTCCGTGACGGGGCGCATGTCGGTTCCGGAGAGGATTGCGGCATTCTGGCAGTAGACGCAGCGGAGTGGACAACCACGGAGAAAGACCGTGCAGACGGATCTGCCCCTCCAGTCGACCGTTGACAGCGGGACAAAGCCCCCGAAATTGACCTGCATAAGACTTCTTTACACCTCAATGTTTGAACCGGGGTTATTTGAGTATATTGAGTTGTTTTTGTTCTCACGTGCAGCGGATGACTTCGTTCTCGGTGACGACGATGTCAATGCGGACGTCATTTTCGTCACGTGGGACGGAATCCGTCTCCTGGCAGGAGAATGCAACACCGATTTTTCTGACACCGGGGTTTTTTGCGAGGAAACGGTCATAATAACCTGCACCATACCCCAGCCGGTTTCCCCTCCGGTCAAAGGCCAGCAGGGGGATGATTACCGTCCGGATATCCGAAGCTTTTGCCGGGATTTCATTTCCGATCGGTTCCGGTACATGGAACGTGCTTCTTACAAGTATGGAGGTATCCCGGAGATACGAAAGGCGCAGTGTCCGCGTTTCTTTCTCGATGATTGGCACAACCACCCGTCGCCCCTCGTGCAACAGGTCCGCAATTAACGGGTGGGTGTCGACTTCATGGGGTTTTGAGACATATGCCATGACCGGATCGCATCCGTCGATTAACTCCAGAAGGTGTGCGCAGATACGCGCGCTCTTTATTGTGATCTCATCCTCCGAAATTGCCCTGCGCTTCTGTTTTGCAGCATCCCGCAACGCTTGCTTTGAAGAGACCGTGTGGACTGGAATCATGAAAGGTTATACACTATTGGCAGGATTGTGCTATTAAGCGTTGATGATTGGGTTATCCGGCAACCCGTCCCGCTCACCGGAAAGAGTATTTTTAAAATTTAAAATACCGGTTCACAATTTTGATTGCACAGTAATCCCCGCACATTGTACACCCGTCCGCATCAGCGGGCATCCTCTCTGCCCTGATCTGGCGTGCCCGTGACGGGTTCATCGCAACTGCAAACTGGCGTTCCCAGTCGAGATCACGGCGGGCATGACCCATCTCGAGGTCTGCTTCCCGTGTCTTTTTCAGTTTGATCATGTCCCCGATATGGGCGGCGATCCGGGAGCTGATGACTCCTTCGTACACTTCTTCCGGAGTTGGAAGTGCAAGGTGTTCTGCCGGGGTTACATAACAGATGAAATCCGCCCCGCAGGATGAGGAGATCGCGGCACCGATCGCTGCAACCCGGTCATCATACCCCGGTGCGATGTCGGTAACAAGCGGTCCGAGCATATAGAACGGCTTATTATTCGTAACGCGTTTCATCAGGGTGACGTTTGTCGCGATTTCATCGATAGGGACATGTCCGGGCCCTTCAACAATCACCTGGACGTTTTCATTGTGGGCCTTATCGGCCAGTTCCGCATTGATGAGCAACTCCTGCACTGCAGCCCTGTCTGTTGCATCGTGGACTGCACCCGCACGCATGCCGTTGCCCATCGAAAGCGTGACCTCGTGCTCCTTCATGATCTCGAGCAGGTAATCAAATTCTGAATACAGCGGGTTCTCTTTCTCATTATGGAGCATCCATGCGGTCATGAACGCGCCGCCCCGGGAGACAAGGCCTGCATGCCGGCCCTGGTTCCGGAGGCGCTTGATGGTCTCCCAGTTGATGCCGGTATGGATCGCCATGAAATTGGTGCCAAGTTTTGCCTGTTCGGCAGTGATCCGGAACAGGTCGTCCTCTTTCATATGGACAACGGCCCCGTCTTTTACTGCCGCCTCGATGAATGCCTGGTAGAGTGGCACGCACCCTACGGAAAGTTCTGTATGTGCGATGACCTGCTTGCGGATCTCGACAAAATCCCCGCCTGTCGAGAGTTCCATTAAGGTATCGGCACCGGCAAGTTCTGCCTGCCGCGCCTTCTCAAGTTCCATCGGAATATCAACAATATCGGTCGATGTGCCGATCGATGCATTCACTTTCGTGCGCAGTCCTTCCCCAATCCCGCAGATTTTTACCTTGCGGTACGGGGAAACAGGGATGACAATATGGCCTTGTGCAACACTGCGCCGGACGAAGTCTTCGGTCACTCCTTCCTGTGCAGCGACAATCTTCATCTCATCGGTGACGATGCCGCTTTTGGCATCTTTGACAATACTCATAGCCTACATATTTTCATAAAAGACAAGATAAAGCCTCGTTTTTCAAATTCTTGACTAAATTTTAGTTGTTTAATGAACAAGTAAAGTTGAATTGGAATAATGAAATTTTGTTTGTCTTTCCATTAAGGAATGATTTAATGTGAAAGGCAAATCCCCGATATGATAAAATGCCAAAAAACGAATGGGGGGCTTCACAGGTTATGCGAAGTCTGGATTCCGAAGTGTCAGCGCCAGAGTTTGTTGCAGGGAAGCAGACATTACATACGACCACATCAGGGAATCGGAGGATTAACATCCGCCCAGATGACCGGAATCCCGCTGGATTTAACTGGCAACCGCTGGATGACTATGATCGGGTTGGCAAGCACAAAATAATTTTTTATTCTAATTGCAGGAGTGGTACATACCGTTTTAAAATTAATTCGCCCCACGCTGTGAAACCA
>Ga0265595_1000471_pt1 | contig 35930 bp, 36 predicted proteins | sample saktaG_15_FD_190148 | JGI IMG/M metagenome (GOLD analysis project Ga0265595, IMG submission 190148) | Saline water microbial communities from Sakinaw Lake, British Columbia, Canada - sak_2013_06_06_50m | ecosystem: Environmental > Aquatic > Non-marine Saline and Alkaline > Saline ...
GGCACATGAGTGGGGGTACCCACCCATTTTGCACAGGAAGAGACGGTTGCCGGGATGAAGTCTCCGTCGGAGACCGAAAACCGGAACAGGGTGGGGGTACCCCCTCATGTCCGTGTAGGTGGGGGGTGGGTCATCGTACTCAAGACCCCTCACGTGATCGCGGAAGGGGTCTCGATCCAAGTGGGTGGGGAGTATACCCCTTGTCTATGAGTGGGGGGTGTCTGCCTCTCCGAAGGAGTGGCTGGCTGGAGAAGATATCGAAGATATCTTCGATTTGCCACCCTGTTGTTGTCGGGAGGTTTCTGGAAATTGGTCTGGTGTGGGGAAAATAGAGGGGGGTAAATGGGTTTTGAAGGTGGGGGGTAGGGCTAAGGGCAGGAAGTGGGGGTACCCCCGCCTTCAGGGGTTGGTCCGCGAAGATATCCTGCACCAGATCAATAATACGTATAGATTGCCTCGGCGATACTGCCGAGGTCGTTGCCTGTTGCCATCATGTCATCGACATTCTCAAATGGGACATTGTTCACATAGATGGCAAAGACCAGCCGCTTCCCGTTTTTCGTATCCACGTAGCCGGCAAGGGACTTGGCAAGCAGGATGCCGCGGTTGTTCAGCGGGTCATAGGTGCCGGTGGTGCCGGTCTTTGCATACACCCTGCCGCGTGCCGGGCTGTCAGGGCTGCAGGACGTGGCAAGCGACCCGTCGACACCAAGGATTGGGAGGGCGTTCACGTACTTTTCAGCATACGGGCGTTTGGTCATCAGGGTCAGGAGCCCTGCTGCAGACCGGGGGGAGATGCGGTCTTCGGCAACCCCGCCTTCACCATCACCCAGTGAAACACCGCGGGTGTCAAGGCCCAAGGAACCAAGGATCGTTCCTTCCTCCAGCATGCCGTCATAGAAGCCGGTCTTGTTGGATGCGGCGGCGATCAGGGAGATATAGGTGTCGGCATGAAGGTTCTGGGAGACCTTGAGAGTCAGTTTCACGTCCTCGGAAAACGGGGGCGAGATGAGTCCTGCAACCTTCCTGGCGCTGGTGTACGCAGCCGGTGCCGGGAGCGTTGCTGACGGATTGTCCCCGGTTGCTGCAGCGGTCACCCGGATCTCCTGCCGGTTCAACGCCTCGATGAAGAGCGTTCGGGCAAATGCGGCAGGTGTTTTTACCGTGTAGGTCTGGTTGACCGGCCCTGCACCGGCAGCTATCGTGCCCTCCACGACAATCGTTCCTTTGGGACCTTCCGTTATTAAGACCTCGAGGGGAACTCCTGCCGGGCCGGTCGTTGCCTTATTGACGAGACGGTACGCGGCAGTCTGCGGCCGCATCGCAAGCGACGGTGCCGCGCCGGGATCTGCGGGAGTGATGGTGATATCGATCTGGTCGTCGTTGATACTGATCGGGGAGATTACAAACGTTTTCTTAAGATCGGTAGTCGTGAACAGCCGGTCATCGATGGCCACATCGGATACCTCGGTGATGCCGGATGTTTTCACTTGGGAAGCGAGATCGTCAAGGCCGGCAAGGGGATCGGTCGGAGTGAGGACCGCCCCTCCCAGCGCATTTGCGTCACCGTGATCGATGTTGGTATAAGCAATCGTTCCATCGGGAAGCGTGCGCCCGCCCATATCCGGATCGCCGCTTGCGACAAGAACGAGGTTCCCGTCTAGTTTTCCGCTGCCATCGACCGATCCCATCGCGTAGCACGGGGTTCTGAACCGGTAATCCGGGCCAAGAGCTTCAAGGGCGGCTGCTGATGAGAAGAGTTTTGTCGTGGATCCAGGCACAAACATCTGGTCGGCATTATTCTCGTAGAGTGTTTTGCCGGTCGCCGGATAAACGATGATAATCCCCCAGCTGGCATGCGAATACCGGGGAGCGCTCGTAATGGTGGAGAGGTTGCTCTCAAATGATGAGGATTTATGAAGTGCCGCAGGAGAACCCATGCATCCCGCCGTGATCAGGAGCGCGGCCAGCAGGGATACCACGATAAGCACAAAGAAGGATCGGACCAACTGGTATGATGGCATATGAATCTTACAGTGTTTCTGATCTGATGCCTGATAAACTGACAGATCATCCTGTGGAAAGCTGCCAAGGGTCGAGGGGATACTCTCATGGCATGAGGGAGAAACTTCCACATACGCCGATAGACGCAGATATTTATCCTCGCATCCAGTCCTCCTGAAAGAGAGTTCATAAAGAAAGGGAAGATACAGGACATCGCAAACTATTTTGTTATATAATCTCCCTCTTTACAATATACTCGGCAGGTAATTCCGGGCCGAATGGGAACCGCAGGCCTTTCTGGAGATCCGGACAAGAAAAGAGGTAGTTGTTATGAAATGGAAGATTGCAGAACTTCTTCTAGTAATCCTTATCTGTACAGCCGGCTGCATTATGTTGCCCCGGCCGGCCGAAAGCGGCTCGCAGGTAGTCATTACCGGCACCGTGGCATCACTTTCTTCGACCGATGCAGCGGTATCAGAAAAACTTGACGAATACATGACGGAGCTTGCCGGTGCCGGCCGGTTTGACGGGGCCGTGCTGGTGGCTCGGGGAGGGACCGTGCTCCTCTCGAAAGGATACGGGATGGCGAACTACGAGTTCTCAGTCCCCAACACCCCGCAGACCGTATTTCCTATCGGCTCGAATACCAAGCAGTTCACTGCGGCCGGAATCATGAAGCTGCAGGAGCAGGGGCGGCTGAATGTCACCGACCCGGTCTCGTTGTATATCCCTGCTGCCCCGCGGTGGAAGGATATCAGGATCTACAACCTGCTGAACCATACGTCGGGGATCCCATCCGAGGGTGGGTTCCTTCTGACAGACCCTACCAATATCGCGCTTCCCGAACTCGTGACGCGGTTTACCGCCCTTCCTCTCACCTTTGAGCCCGGCAAGGGGGAAACCTATTCCAATAACGGCTATATCACATTAAGCTACATCATCGAGCGGGCATCGGGCTTGTCATATGACGAATACCTGCGGGAAAATATCTTCTTACCGCTTGGGATGACCAGCACCGGGCAGGACAATGCCCGCGATGTTTTTGACAAACGTGCGTCCGGCTATACGACGATGGATGGGAAGCACATCCACTATGATCTCCAGAACATCCATAACTCTTGGGGCGCCGGGTCGCTCCATTCCACGACAGAGGATATCTTCCGGTGGGAGCGTGCGTTCCATATGCCGGGTGCGATCCTCTCCGCGGAATCGGTGGACGCGATGGCCGAGAACGGGTACGGGATTGTAAAGGTCGTAATCGGGAACCGCACGGTCATGGGTCATGGCGGGCGGAATTTCGGGTTCACCTCATACACGCTCTACTATCCGAACGAGGACATAGCCATCGTGTTTTTATCAAACTACGATAGGACACCGATGGCAGCACTTCTCAAAGACCTGTCGGCAATCGTCTTTAACGAGCCGTATTCCCTGCCGAAGAAGATCGAGCGCAGGGCCGTTCCGCTGGCCGCTGAAGCACTCGGCGAATATACCGGGACTTATGCACCTGTATGGGAGAAGACCTGGACGTTTACCGTATTTCCTGATGGCAACCGCCTGTTTTACACATCGGCTGTGCCGCATGAGACCGTCGAGCTCTTCTTTGAGGGCGATGATATTTTTTTCGTGACCCCGGAGTCGGCTGATTCATTCATCTTCACACGGGATGACAAGGGGAGGGTCGATGGCCTGAATATGTACACGATGGAAGGTGTGACTGACAGGTCTGTGAAAGTATCATAAAAACAGAACGTTATGTAAATGGCGGCAGGGGGCATCGGCAGGGAAAAAACCTTCCGCTTCTTTGAGCCCCCGCTCCCGAAATTAATGGATCTGGCGGGGTTTGCATTTCCGGACACAGGAAGAAGTTGCAGGAGAATCTGCCAATGCACCTGAAAAAAGGGGGAGAGAGGAGGGAGAGGCTGATCGGGGTGGGGGCGATGCTTACGCGGCAACCCGGAAACAGATCAAGGGACAGTTGATGATGATCGAAGCTGTCCACGGGATTCGGATTGTGAACTTTAATGCGCTTGCTGACTCCCTTGCCCATGCTGCCGGCGACCGAGCACAAGCATCCCGCGCCACTACCGCACTCAACATATGGGTCGTCATCAAAAACATTAGTGGTGAGATTGAAATACAGGACGATATTATCTCAAGGATACTCGAACATGTGATGAAAAAATAAGGTTCACTTGTGGTACGGCTCTCCCCGCATGATCCGGAACGCCCGGTAGATCTGCTCGATAAGTATCAGCCGCACCATCGGGTGCGTAAATGTCATGGGAGAAAGAGAGAGCACAAGATCGCAGCGCTCCAGTATAGACGGAGCTAGCCCGAGGTCCCCGCCGATGATGAACGTGACCTGCGAAGCTCCGCTCACCTCGCGTTTCTTCAGGAGCACCGCCAGTTCTTCGCTCGAATACGGCTTCCCGTCAACCGCAAGGGCAACCGTGACGCTTCCTTCCTTGATTGCAGCGAGGATCTTTTCGCCCTCATGGGCGAGGATCTGGTCCTGTTGTGCCGGGGAGAGGTTGACCGGCCGCCGGTCATCGTCAACTTCCGTCACCCGCAGCTTCACGTACGGGCGCAGGCGTTTCCCGTACTCTGCAATACCATCAGAGAGATAGCGCTCTTTTATCTTTCCAACCGCGATGATCTGGATCTGCATAGGGAATAAATAGTGGTAGTTCAGGGAACCTGATAGAGGTTTTCCGCATAACCGGAAACAGGAAGCCCCAAAAAAGATAGCGCGGGGGATCTACCCGAAGATCTTTTTAGACTGCTCGAGTGCGTCGATAGCGGGCAGTTTCTTTCCGGTCAAAAACTCTATGCATGCCCCACCGCCAGTCGATATATGGGTGAAGTCTTTTTCCATGCCAAGCTTCTCGATTACCGCAGCCGTGTGCCCACCTCCAACGACTGAAAACTCTACCTTCGATGCAGCTCGTAAAAGCTCATACGTGCCGGTCGCAAAGTCTGCATCCTCAAAGACACCGGCGGGGCCGTTAAAGACGACCGTACCTGCCTTTTTGATCGCGTGCGCAAGCGCAGTAATCGCGTCCATGCCGATATCGAGCACCGGGGCATCATCCGGGATCTTCTGCACAGGATATTCAGCCCGTTTGTTGTCCTGTCGCACCGCCACAAATTCCGGCATGATCACCCGGTCACGGTAGGTGGAAAGGATCGCTTTTGCCTTTTTTATCTCGGGTTCATATTTCAGCTGGGCAATCAGCTGGGAGGAGGGTTTTCCGATATTAATCCCGTCGGCGATCAAAAAGACATTGGCGACAACACCGATTACGATCACATAATCCGCGATACCATGGGCAAGCATGTGCCGGGCGACTTCGATCGAATCGTCAACCTTTGTCCCGCCCAGCACCATACAGACAGGACGGGGTGCACCGGAAAAGACTTTTGAGAGCGTGGTCACTTCCTTTTCCATCAAAAGCCCTGCTGCAGACCTCATGACAAACGGCAGCCCGACCACCGTGGGTTGGGAACGGTGGGCGGTGCCAAATGCATCATTCACAAAGAAGTCTGCCATACCGGCAAGCTTCTTTACGATATGGGTCTTTTTTGCTTCCTCTGGTTTGAGCGTCAGGTTCTCCTCGGCACTGAACCGGACGTTCTCGAGCATGACCACATCGCCGGGTTTTGAGCCGGAAACCGCCTCACGTGCATGCTTCCCGAAGATGCTGTCCACGTACTTCACCGGGGTGCCAAGGAGCTGCTCAAGCTTGTCGGCATGTGCCTGCAGTGTCGTAAAGTCCTTTTTTCCGGGCCGGCTCTGGTGGGTGATGATCACCGTGCGACTGCCCGAAAGCGCCCGGATGGTAGGAAGATGTTCCTTGAACCGTTTATCATCCAGAATGAGGTGCGAGCCGGGGTCGATGGGGGAGTTCAGGTCAAGCCGGAGAAGCACCGTCTTCTTCTCGCACTCAAGCTCCCCGATAGTCCCGATCTCCATCTGGCCCTCACCCCTTATGCAGTACTCCGTGCCTTGATCTTCTTGAGCCGGAAGAGTTCCTCCCGCTCCATCTCGTCAAGGCGCATCTTGATGAAGTCCTGTGCTTCCGTCAGCTCGGGTATGACCTTGAACTCCAGCGCATTGACGCGCCTTTTTGTGCTCTCGATCTCTTCGAGTAGCCGCTTCATGGTCGTCTCAATCTCTGCGCTCTCAATGATCGACTCCACGAGCTCCTCGAACGCAGTCGCAGTCTCATCGATAACCGGGGACGTTCCGAGCACACCGTAACCCCTCTCAACCAGGCTCTTTCTCACCTTGGACGATTCAATCTCGGGGACGATCACACCCATGATGTTCTTGCTCTTTAAGGTGATCTCCGGCACCTCCTTGACAGAGAATGCCGCTGACTTCACGCCGATCGCTCCCTCGACCGTGTTGGCAAGCGCCATCATCTCGACTGCTCTCGCGTACTTATCCATGAGACCGCCGCGGCTGTCCTTTGCCTCTGCAAGCACCTTGAAAAATTCAAGGATCAGTCCATCGCGCTTCATCTTGAGGATCTTGTAGCCTCGTTCGGAGAGCTTGATCTTCCTTTTTAAGTTGATCAGTTCCGAACGGGTTGGCTTGATGTCACGCAGCGCCATGGATCCTCACTTCGCCTTTTCGGCGTTCCTGAACTTCGGGTGGTACTTGTTGATCAGGTCGCGGTCGATACGGACGAGCTGCTCGACCGGCAGTGTTGAGAGGAGGTCCCAGCCGAGGTCAAGCGTGCCTACGATCGTACGGTCCTCGTCATAGCCCTGCCGGACAAACCGGCCCTCGAACATGTCCGCAAACTCTAAGAACGTCCGGTCACGTTCGGAGAGCGCGTCTTTGCCGACGATGGCGACAAGTCCCCGGAGATCATTGCCTTCCGCATACGCGGCATAGAGCTGGTCGGAGACCTTTTTGTGGTCTTCGCGGGTATGCCCTTTGCCAATACCCAGATTCATCAGGCGCGAGAGCGACGGCAGCACGTTGATGGGCGGGTAGATGCCCTTGCGGTGCAGGTCACGCGAAACCACGATCTGCCCTTCGGTGATGTAACCGGTAAGGTCAGGGATCGGGTGCGTGATATCATCACCGGGCATCGTTAAGATCGGGAACTGCGTTATTGACCCCTTCTTGCCCTTGATAATCCCCGCACGCTCGTAGATGCATGCAAGGTCGGTGTACATGTACCCCGGGTACCCGCGCCGGCCCGGCACCTCTTCACGGGCAGCGCCGATCTGGCGCAGCGCTTCGCAGTAGTTGGTCATATCGGTTAAGATGACCAGCACGTGCATACCGAGCTCGAACGCGAGGTACTCGGCAGTGGTAAGCGCGAGACGCGGCGTGATGATACGCTCAACGGCCGGGTCATCCGCAAGGTTGAGGAACACGACCGCTCGCTCGAGCGCGCCCGTGCGCTCGAAGTCCTGCATGAAGTAGTTGGCCTCTTCCTTCGTGATACCCATCGCGGCGAACACTACGGCAAACGGCTCCTTGGACCCGATCACCTTTGACTGGCGTGCGATCTGGAGCGCGATGGTGTTGTGCGGCAGGCCCGCACCCGAGAAGATCGGAAGCTTCTGGCCACGGACAAGCGTGTTGGTACCGTCAATGGTCGAGATACCGGTCTGGATGAACTCGTTGGGCGATGCCCGTGCGTACGGGTTGATTGCAGCACCCGTGATGTCGAGACGTTTCTCGGGCACGATCTCCGGGCCCCCGTCAATCGGCTTGCCGCCACCGGACAGGATGCGTCCCAGCATCTCCCTGCCCACCGGCATCTTGATCGTCTCACCGGTAAACCGGACGCCGCTGTCCCTGCCAATACCCGCAGTCGTCTCAAAGACCTGCACGACCACGAGCTCATCGCTGGTGTCCAGCACCTGCCCTCGCTTGACAGTCCCGTCAAAGAGTATGATGTTGACAAGCTCTCCGTAGGCGATCGGTTCGGTCTTCTCCACAAAGAGCAGCGGCCCGGCGATCTTGTTTATGGTCCTGTATTCCTTCATGATGCCGACCTCAGTGCATTGAATTCCGCATCCATATCCTTTGCTATCTTGTCAAGCACCGGTTTGTAGTCCTTGATGAACTTGATCTGCGGCAGCTCGTTCTTGGATTTTACCGCATTGATCTGGTTCGGGGGAACCCCGGCTGCCTGAGCAGAATAGGCAAGATCTGAATACAAACGGATCGCCTTCATCATGTCGTACTGCTTCTTCATGCTGCAGAACGTGTCCACCGCATCGTACGCATTCTGCTGCAGGAATACCTCGCGGATCATGCGGGCGACCTCGATGGTGATCTGCTCCGCCTCGGGCAGCGCATCGGAACCGACCAGCTGCACGATCTCCTGCAGTTCCGCCTCCTTCTGCAGCACCTCCATCGCCCATGAGCGGAGCTTGTTCCACTCGGGTGAAACCTCCTTGTCATACCAGTCATGGAGGGTGTCGAGGTACAGCGAGTAGGAGTTGAGCCAGTTGATTGACGGAAAGTGCCGCCGCTGCGAGAGCTTTGCGTCCAGCGCCCAGAAGACCTTCACGATACGCAGGGTATTCTGGGTGACCGGCTCGGAGAAATCACCGCCCGGCGGTGATACCGCCCCGATGACGGAGACCGAACCGTCTCCTCCGGCCAGCGTCTTGACAAGGCCGGCCCGCTCGTAGAACTCCGAGAGGCGGGCGGCAAGATAAGCGGGATAGCCTTCCTCACCCGGCATCTCCTCAAGACGCGAGGAGATCTCACGCATCGCTTCCGCCCAGCGGGAGGTCGAGTCTGCCATCAGCGAGACATCGTAGCCCATGTCACGGAAGTATTCCGCGATCGTGATGCCGGTATAGACCGATGCCTCACGGGCAGCGACCGGCATGTTGGACGTGTTGGCGATCAGCACGGTCCGTTCCATCAGCGGTTTTCCCGTCTTGGGGTCTTCAAGGTGCGGGAACTCGGTCAGCACCTCGGTCATCTCGTTGCCGCGTTCACCGCAGCCGATGTAGACCACGATCTCCGCATCCGACCACTTCGCCAGCTGTTGCTGGGTGACGGTCTTGCCGCTCCCGAACGGTCCGGGGATTGCAGCGGTTCCTCCCTTTGCGATCGGGAACAGACCGTCCAGGATCCGCTGGCCCGTGATCAGCGGGATGATAGGGTTCAGCTTCTCCTTGACCGGGCGGGGAACCCGCACCGGCCAGCGCTGCATCATCGGGAACTCGCGGTTGTCATCGAGAATACAGACCATCTCCTCAACCGTGAATTCCCCGTTTTTAATCGTCTTGACCGTGCCGGGCTTTGCGTTGGGCGGGAGCATGACCTTGTGGACGATGTTGGTCTCCTGAACCTCACCGATGATCGAACCGCCCTGCACCTTATCGCCGGCTTTGACCAGCGGCTTAAATACCCACTTCTTATCATGGGAAAGACCCGGGGCGGACACACCGCGCTGGATGAAGTCGCCCATCTTATCTACAAGTACCGCGAGCGGGCGCTGGATGCCATCGTAAATACTGGTCAGCAGCCCGGGCCCGAGCTCCACGGAAAGCGAAAGGCCGGTGTTTGACACCGGTTCGCCGGGCCTGATACCCGACGTATCCTCGTAGACCTGAATGATGGTGTTATCGCCCTGGATCTTGATGACCTCTCCCATCAGTTCTTCTTTTCCGACCTTCACCACATCGTACATGTGGGCGTCAAGGTTGACTGCCGTCACGACGGGTCCTGAAATTCGTTTCAGCATTCCCTGTTTTGGTTCCTTGGATTTTTTGCTCTTCACTTCCACAGATCAACACCCACCGATCTCTTGATTTTCTCTCTCATCGACAGTCCCTCTTCCTCGCCCCCGATTGCGATCACGGTCGGTTTCACTGACTTTTCAAGGGTGGTGCGGAGCCTGCGGGGGATCCGCCCCATATCGCTACTGTTTAAGACAAGGATACCGACGTTCGTATCATGGAGTGCACTGGTGATAAGCTCGCTGAGTTTCTCATCGTTCTCGGCTGCATAGGTCTTTTTTATCCCTGCCAGACGAAAGCCGAGAATGAACTCGCCGTTTCCGATCACTGCAATCTCCATTCAGATCACCAGGTATTCCGAGATCCGCTCGGCAGGCATCTTTGACTCCTTCCCCCGGGCGATCGCACGCAGGTTGAAGACCTCGAACTTCTTCTTCTCCAGATACACAAGGATCGGGTGCACGGAGAACGGGTGAAGCTTTGACATCCGCTCCATCTGGTCGATCTCGACCCGGGTGAGGTTCACATCAATATCCCGGACCTTCTTTGCCCCTTTGAGTTCTTCAAGGAACTGGAGCAGCGTTTTCTGGCGGACTTTCAGTTTCAGGGCATCGATAAACTCGTCCTGGTCCTTGGTTGCGTTCAGCCTGGCAAAATCGTCAGCGGAGAGCACCCCCCCGGTAATAAACATTTCGTAAGGGTCCTCCTCGAACGTGTCCGCACGGAGCCTAAAGAGCGTCTTGATGTTCTTGACATCGATATCCAGCCGGATAAACGACAGGTAAAGGAGCCCCCCCTTGACCCCGCTCTCTGCTTCAGCGATCACATCCGCATAGAACTGCTTGTACAGGTCATTTTCAAGCCGGGAAAACGATCCGGTCTCCTTTGCTTCGGCAATTTTTTCTGAAAGCACCGGATACATCCGGTGTCCTTTGAGCGCTTCAACAACCCGTTCTATGGAGTCTTCTGCAAGGAGCCGGTCCAGTATTGTACGGTCAAGGCTCCCTGCAGGGATCAGGATCTCTTTGATTTTGCCCGCTTTTATCCCCTGCATCTTCCCCCGCAGGATGTTTAAGATGTTCTGGATGTCCCAGCGGCGCAGGTACGAGCGGGTGAACTGCTTCAGTGTTCCGGGCGTGATCTCCAGGATCTTCTGGTACTCCTTGGCAAGGTTCCACGAGAGTGCGACCTCGATGAGGTCGATCCCTTTAAAACTTGTGCCAAGTTCGTCGATCTCCTGTTTGTACTGGGTCTCCTCAATCACCCGTATGATCTCCGGCAGGCTCATGTTTGCCATCCGGAGGTACTCATCCCGCTGGATGAGTTTGGACTTTCTCACGCGCATCCGGGTACATACATAAATGTAGGGCGCCGGGTTACGGATCATCGCGACCATGTGCACACCACCTTATGCGAACAGGATATCTGATGCATCCTTCAGCCCGGATTCCCACACCCTGTCAAGGAATGTACGATAGCTGTAGTCAATCTTCAACCCGCCTCCCTCACCCTCGACAATAATGCCCCCCTCGATCTCGACGGGTGCACCAAGGGTGAAGCCGGCAAAGTCCTTGTGCTCTGCAAGCACCGCCTTTGCGGTGGGCACATCCCGCTTGTTGCAGAAGACAGTACCCTTCGGGATCTCCTTTATTACTTCGGTGAGGAGTTTTTTGATCGCTTCTTTATGGAAGCTCTCAGGAAGGTTGGAGATCTCTGCAAGCGTCATCCGGTAGACCTGGTCAAGCAGCCCTTTCTGGGTGTTTAACATCTCGCGCTTGACGAGCAGGTTTGCCGCTGAGGTTTCCCTACTGATGAGGTGGGCTGACTGTTTTGCCAGTTCATCCTCTGCAGCGAGCTTGATCTCTGCCACGCGCTTGTTGGCGCCAGCAAGAATATGCTCGACTTCTTTTCTGGACTCTGCCCGTACCTGCTCCGCTTCGGATCTCCCTTTGCCCCTGATCTCTTCAACAACCGCTTCCAGTCCCATTGTCTGCCCCGCATTCAGAATATGAGCAGCAATGCCACAACGAGACCGAAGATAACAATGGTTTCCGGAATGACGGTTAACAGAAGTACGAGACCGAATATATCCTTGTTTTCGGCAGTCGCACCGACTGCTGCAGACCCTATCGCCATCTCGGCCCATGCCGCGGCGAATGCAGTCCCGACAATGGCAAACGATGCTGCGATTGCCTTCATTCCAATCTGCGATGCCTTCATTACTTCAAGATCTGTAATTACTGCTGCTACAACTTCTGCTGCCATGGTTAATCCTCCGTAAATCTTCTGGTAAGTCCAAACGGACTGTACTTTTTGCCTCCACCCTTGTAGAACTTGGTGAAGAATTCAACATAATGCAACCTGAGTGAGTGGAGACCGCCCCCGAGAATACCAAGCGCTGTATTCATCACATGACCGAGGAGGAAGACCATAACACCCATGATAATAAATATCACGCCAACCAGCGTGATGTTCTCGAGCTGGGGCTCGATAAGCATACCGATTGCGATGTAGTTTACTACCATCGCGATGGCCACTGAAGAAAGTCCCACCGCTACAATACGTGAATACGAGAGCGCGTGGCTGAAAATGGTGGGGAGCTCAACGATTTCAAGCGCCGATTCCCGTGCAATACATATAATTCCCACAACAAGGGCTGCAATGCCAATCAAGGAAGGGACATTCAGCCCCAGCACAACTGGCGGTAGTCCGGAGAGGTCCGGCATGTACGGCATCGGGACCATCGACCAGATCAGGAAAAGACTGCCCCAGATCATCAGGATCCACCCGACATTTGCAAGGACTGACTTGATCCGGTGTGACCCATGATCCTGACGGGCATGATTCGCAATTGAAATGGTCCTGCCCAGCGTGATATGCACGATCCCAATCCAGATAGCCATCATCATCAGGCCCGGAATGTTGGGGCCATGTCCCGTGGCGTGCGCCCCGATATTGAGGTGACGCGACGGCAGAAGATACGGCCACGGACAGGGGAACCCTAAAAACTCGCTGTAAAGCACCCCAAAAAAGATGCTCGAGATGCTCGCATTCCTGAGCACTGCCAGCAGCTGCTGCCCCTCCTCTCCTTTTAAGAATTTTCGCAGACCAAGGCACATGACCAGCAACAGGACCCCATACCCCACATCCCCGAGAATAAGCCCGAAGAAGATGGGGAACACGATGGAGACCAAGATTGTCGGGTCAAGTTCGGTGTACTTTGGACGCGAGTACGTGTCCATGAGCAGCTGAGTGGGGCGGGCAAACGGGGGATTGTTGTACTCCACCGGGACAGGATCGTGTTCGCCAACTGCAATCTCATCAACAAACACATTTCCACCGGTCGCTTTTGCGAGCGCCTCTTTAACCGGCTCAACCTTGTCTGAAGGCACCCACCCTTCGGCTACAAATGTCTGCCCGATGGTCGCAAACCGCAGCGGGGCTTCCGCCAGGTCGACCTCGGCTTTTAAGATCTCTTCGCAGGCAACAAGGAACTCTGAGTGCCTGCCTTTGATCTCTGTGAGTTTCTGGTTGATCTCCCCGATCTCCCTGTGTGCCGATGTGATCTGGTCGCGGTATCCATCGATGATTACCTGCGGCATACCCGTCCCGGCGGGCAGCGGAACTGCCTGGAAATTTGCCTCCTGCAATACCCGGTCGACATCGCTGCGGTGATCATTGGGTGTCACGACAACGATGAAATTGCTGCTCTTGCTTTTCGTAAAATGAACCTCAGCCGGCTCCGGGACTGCAACGTCCTTTGACACATACCCGGCAATAACGGTGAACCGTTCATACCCGCGGTACAGTTCCGTCTCCACCGGGATTGCGGCAAACGGTGCAATGTCAGTGATCTTCTGTTCGCACTCCTTGACCGTAGCCCCGAGTTTTAATCGCCGCCCGGTCAGATCCTCCACTTCGCGTCCTATGGCGGGGAGCTCCCGTTCGATGACCGATTTGAGATCGGCATGACGGCGTTTTACCGTTGTTTCCATATCGGCCGGCTGTATCTGAAAGACATTCTCGATAGAGCGCACTTTCACAAGGTCGGTGGATACCTCAGTTGCCCCGGTGAGCGGTGTCCCGATGGAAAAGCCGTCATAGCCTTCCCGTCCCTCAACAACAAAATCCTCGATATGAAACATGTGAGACCGGTACAGTTCCTTCACAACAGGGGCAAGCTGGTCCTTTGAAGCCACGATGAGCAGGCGGCACATCTGCCTAGGCGTTAACATGCAGCTGCTCCTTGAACCTCGCTACCAGCAACTGCACTGCTTGTGAAAGGTGCGGTGCCCCTTTCGCCTTTAATGCCGCTGCCCGCTGATCACCCTCTTTTAAGATGTCGGCATGCCTGAGTGCTGCCTGGCGCCGTGCCTCTTCCAGTTTCAGCTTTTTATATTCTTCTACATTACCCTGTGCTTTTGTGACAAGATTGTCAGCCTCCAGTTCAGCCTGCGAGCGTTTTAGCTTGCGCTCATCCTGAGCTGCACTGATCGTGGTCCGGTACTCTTCTTCTGTTTTTTTGATGTCCCGTAAGACCTCTGTTCTCATCCAACCCTCCTCTCACGGCATTAGAATAGTTGGTAAAAAATCCATATATAAATTGTTATTTTCTTTTAGGGAGCAGCCGGATACAAGAAGAGAATTAAAAAAAATTTGGTTACATTGGCATGAAAATCCTCTCAAAGATAATCCTACAAATGCCCGGTAACCCCAGGTCTCAGTAGAGTTTTATAAAAAATCAAGAGTGGTGGCAGATCGGAAACGGGTCACCACTGCACCCGGGGGAATCCGGGAGATTTTTACTCCTTCTTCCACTCCCTCAAACGTCATTCCTGACAGTGCCTCTGATGCGCAGATCAGGTGCTGTTCGGGGTGAGTCCCCCTCCGGATACTACAGTTCGTCGTAATGACCGGACCGGCTGACACAACATACCGGAGCCGTCGGGAACCAGGATGGTTGCTGGGCAGGACGATGAGCGGAGTGCGGTGACGCCGCACAAGTTCAATGAGCATTACACCGGCTTGCGGATCCCCTCCTTCCGGGGCGGAGACCACGATCAGGTCAGTTGGTTCGATTCCCTGGCAGTACTCGCCGGACTCTGTCTCGATACAAAGGGCAAACCGTGCATTCGCCGGTGCAACAACCAAAAAAGAGGGATCTGTTCTGACCAGCAGGAATTCGTTATCGGAGAGGGCGATCATTCCTCTGCAACATCTTCCGACTGGCAGCTGGGGCACATGGGTTTCCTGCCAATGCCCTTGAATCGTTCTCCGCACTCTTTGCAGCGGTAATCCTTACCTTTTACACGGTCCGGGGGAAGATCGATATCCACGGGCCCTCCTACTGTGCACACGATAGAACACCTCACCACAACATCTTCACAAATCTATTTAAGGATATCTGAATTTGGGAAGATTCCCCCTCTGCCATCGGGGTACATCCCCCTTTTCACCTCTTTTAGATGATGAAATTAAACGTGATGATCGAGATGAGAAGAAGCACACACGAGTGTTTTACACCGGCAGCAACGGATCCCTCTCCCATCTGTCCAGCGATCATCCCCGAGAAAATTGCCTGCATCAGGCAAGTGTGGTAGAGCAGCCGGCCAAATGTCTGGATCGGGATCTTACCGATCCCGGAGAAAGATCCGACACTTGCAAGTTTTCCAAGTGAAACACTGGCAAGGACCGGCAGGAACTGGGTCGTGAGCACGGCGACAACAGCCATAAAAACAAAGAACGAGAGGTAAATAATTGCCGTGTAGATAAACATCTCCGCAGATCGTTCCCTTCTTAAGACCTCCGTCATCTTCGAATCGGAAGAAGCGATCGAGAGGACCTCCCCGATCGATCCGCTCATCTCGGATGCCTTGGTGATCAGCGTGACCGTACGGGCAATGGAGGGCGTCCTGACCCGTTCTTCAAACCGCATCAGCGCCTCGGTGAAGTTTGCCCCCCAGTCCATGTCCCGTTTGATGCGCCGTATCTCGTAGGAGAGCAGGCCAAGGTTGGTGTTCACCATGATCGCGATTGCCTGTGCAATGGTAAGGCCCACCTGGTTGATCCCTGCCATCCGCTCGAGGAAATCGGGGATGAGTGATTCGATGCCGGTTACCTTGCGTGCCCACACTTCATAAAAAACAGCGTAGGGAATAAGGATAATCAGGAGCGCCAATATGATATGGTCATCGACCACATCGATAAATGTCTCAACATTGGAATAACGGGGAATGGACAGGAGCATCGCAGCGACATAAATGAGGGCAACCGGGACGGTGATATAGAACGTGTGGTTGATGTTCCGTACAAAACTGTCAAACGGGTGTTTGAGGAGATGGGTCAGATTCCTGATCTTGTCATAGTGGGCAAGCTGGGCAAAGAGCGACTCTTCCCCTGCACGTTGTACAATCCGGACATCAGCGTACTCCTCGAGCACCTTGGTCTTCACGTACCTCTCGGTCTTTTCAGCCTTCACTGAAATAAGGTCAAGGAGCAGGATGAAAATAAGCGACCCGATGGGGATGAGAGCATACGTAATCATGGAAAGCTGGAGGACGGCTCCACCCCCGATCATCCCCATGACTACCATGATGATGATCAAAAAAAGCGGCCCGGCAACAAATATGGTGACATAGGACTCCGCAACGATAGAGAGAAAATTTAAGAACTGTTTCTGCTCGAACCGTGCTTCATCCTGATAGAGTCGCACCCGCATCGACATGAACTCGGACATGTCGCCGCCGCTCTCGATCACCGAAAGGAGGTCCTCAAGGAAATTCTTGAGTTTCTCCGAGGGAGTTGTCTCCGAGAGGTGCCGGATAGCAGAGACCATATCATAGCCAAAGAAATCGGCGTCCCGCACGATCTGCCGGAACTCCAGGGCAACTTCACCGTAAATGTTGGAGTTTGCAGAAAGCGAGTGAAAGATTGTCATCAGTTGGGCGCCGCCGCGGCGCATTGAATACATATAGGCGACTGCGTTGTGAAGAGTGAGGTTGATGCGGATAGCCCGGTTCCTTTTCTCAATCTGGGGGAACCTGAGCAGGCTTGCATAGGCAACATAGGTGCCGATTGCAAAGCAGATTACTACGGTGAGTAATTCGATGTACTGGCCAAATGCAGCAGTGTAAAAAAAATCCGGTACTTGGAGGTTAAATACATTATAGAGACCCACATTGCCGCTTTTGAACGCGAGGACGATCATCCCCCCAAAGAAAAATCCGAAAAGGGCAAGGATGAAACCGCACAGGATCGAGATATTCACGGATCGCCAGATATACTGCTCTACCGTCATCCCCATGCGGGCAGATATCATATCACTATGCAGGTTATGGTAGGAAACTGAGTCCTTTCGGATCCGGTCCCTGAGGTAATAACGAAGGTTCATTGGGATACCTTGCGGAGGTCAGAAAGGTTGTCGAGAACTTTTTGCCGGTCGATATGGAAGAGGTGAAAGAGCGATGCGACGGTGATATAATCATAGATCCCCTGCTTCTGCATCGCGTCAAGGATCTGCTTCCGGATCCTGATCTCGGACTCTATCTGGTCCCGCGACCACCCCCGCCGTTCGGTAATTTCGGCATAGATCTGGGACCTCCCGGTATAATCGAACCGGTCGTGGACCGGATCATAGACAAAGACGTTGTTTACCCGGAGGTTACCGGTTGACGGGTCAAGCCCCGCGATCTCCACGATCTCCTGCGCCCGTCTGACCCGCTCGGTCCCCCGGTAGATGAGTCCCTGGACACAGATGATGTTGAGTGCCTGCACCATGTTCCGGGGCACGTTCAGCGGTTCGGACTCCAGCCGGTGGATGGCGGCATCGACGCTCCCTGCATGCATGGTTGAGAAGGTTGTGTGCCCGGTGTTCATCGCTTGGAACAGTGTCTGGGCCTCCTGTCCCCTCACTTCACCCACGATGATATACTCGGGCCGCTGGCGCATGGCGGACCGCAGGAGGTCAAACATGTCGATTGCTGACCCACCCTCCGTCAGTGCGGGGCGGGTAACGCTTGCGATCCAGTTCTCGTGATACAGGGTGATCTCCCGGGTATCTTCAATGCTCACCACTTTTGCCACGGGGGGTACGAACATGGAGACTGCATTGAGGGAGGTCGTCTTTCCGGATGCTGTGCCCCCGATAAAAAGCAGGCTTTTGTTGTTCTCGATGGCAAGCCAGAAATAAACCAGCTCGTCGACGTTGAATGTCCCGTAATCCAGTAATTCTATTGGCGAATAGGGTTCCTCCCGGAATTTTCGGATGGTAAAAGAGGTCCCGCGTGTGGTAACTTCCGTGCCCAGCGTCAGGTTGAGCCGTGAGCCTTCCGGCAGGGTTGCGTCCAGCATCGGTGAACCGGTCGAAATGTGCTTACCGGATCTCTGGGCAAGGGTGATGGCAAGCGAGTTGAGCACATCGGACTCAAATGCAATGTTTGTCTTGATATTCCGGTATTTACGATGGTAAAGGAACAGGGGAATGTCATTGCCATCGCAGGAAATGTCTTCCAGCTGGGGGTCCTTCATAAGTGCATCGATGCGTGACCAGCCGATGAAGTTCCGGAGAAGATAATACTGGAGCTTAAAAAGAGTGTCCGGGTCAAGGGTAAGACCGTATTCATTCAACAGCACGTACATCTTGTCGAAAAGGATCATTTTTCGATCCTTGTGGAGCTCATCAGTCGAGAGGACCAAGATGTCGCGAAGGTCCTCGTGGATCCTTTCCAGGAGCTCGTGTTCGAAATCAGAAAGAGTGGGTTCGAACAACAGGTACTCATTCTGGTTGGTCTTCCGGTTCAACGTGATAAAGATGAGCGATCTTCCCTTTTCCACCCAATACTGCTCAAGGAGCTCGTGCCATTCGGGAATGTGTGCATCGACAAGAGAACCGTGCTTTTCAACGTCATATTCTTCATACGCTTGTTTTTCCTTGCGCTGTAGGAGAGGCGCAATGACATCGGGAACCTTAAGTCTGATTTTTTTTTTAGGGGGGGCAATTACTTCTGGTTCCAATGCCGGGTGAAGATCATCTTCGGGCAGTTTTGTTTCTTCCCGTTCTGGTTTTTTTAGCCCTGATTTTGACTGAGACAATTTATTGATGAGATCCTTCACCTTCATATACTATACCCCTGCCGCCTGATTTACCGTGATACTATCGAATTACTGTAGGAGAATGATTCTATATAAGTATGTGGTGGATAGTAACCCCCCGAAAGCCGGGGTTCTATCATTACTGTATTTCTCTGGTATATCCTCCCGGCAGATATCTTTATCACAAATCGTTAAGAGAGTCAATTGTCAGAGTACAAGGGAGTGGAACGGGTTTTATGGTACAACAGGCCGTACAGCGGATGCCCACCGGTATATCGTCACTGGATCCGATCATCGAAGGGGGGGTTCCTGTGGGTTCTGTCATACTCCTCCTCGGGGATATCGGAGGGGGCAATTATGAGTTTGTATACAGTTCGGTTGTCAATACGCTCAACACTGCGGATTCCGCAACTGATCCCGGGGCATCCCGGCCACCCCAGATCCATTACACCACATTTACCCGTACCAGTGAGGATGTACGGCATGAGATTGCAAAATCGTTCCCGATGGAGGACGCTGCGAAACTGAAGGAGAAGATCCGGTTTGATGATCTTTCCGAGATCTATTTTGAGAACAGTGTGGTGCCTGATGACTGGTACAGCCACGGGGATATCATTACCAGGCTCCAGAAACGTGCCGACCATGCGGGTATCCTCGCCCAGCTCTCCACCTCCTTAAACGCTGCCGAACCCAACAGCCTGATCATCATCGACTCCATCACCGACCTCGCCACCCAGTGCACCGGTTCCCACCTCTGGCAAAACCTCACCGGACTCCTGCGGGGGCTCCAGCGGATATCCAAGCAACGAAATCTGACCGTTTACCTCCTGCTCACCCGGGGAATCCTAAAAGAGGTGGAGGAGCGAGAGATTGCCGACATCGTTGACGCGGTGCTGCTCTTCCGGTGGGAGGAATCGAGCGGGGCACGCAGGCAGCGCGTGATGTACTTTGAGAAATTCCGCGGGGTTATGACCCACCTTGAGGAGCGCGATCTTGTGAAGTTCGCCGTCCGCATATCGAAGTCCGGCGGCTTTGAGGTGAGCAATATCCGGGTGGTCATATGAGTAATGAGCGGATGAAAGTAGGGATCATCGGGCTGGATGATATGCTCGGCGGCGGCCTGATTCCGGCGAGCATCTGTGCCATCATCGGGACATACGGTACGGGCAAGACGACGTTTGCGCTCCAGTTTATCTGGGAGGGCTTAAAAAAAGGCGAGCATATCATCTATATCAGTCTTGAAGAGCGGGAGGAGCGGATCTATGATTACATGCTCCAGAAGGGCTGGGATGTCAAGCCGTTCATGAACAAATCCCTCTTTGTCATCAAGCTCGACCCCACCGATTTCAACCTCGCGAACAACCGGATCAAGAACGAACTCCCCCGTTTAATCAGGCAGGTAAACGCACACCGTGTCGTCATCGACCCTATCTCGCTTTTCGAGGACCTTTTTGACTCGGACTCGATCCGGCGCCAGGAGATGTTCCGGTTTGTTGAGAGCATGCGGGACCAGAAGTGCACCATCATGATGACCTCTGAGACTGACAAAGACAACCCGTTCTCCAGCCGTCACGCCCTTATAGAGTACCTCGCCGACACCGTAATCCTGCTCCGGTACGTCAGGCCCTCAGACCTCACCGATGTCCACCTCGCCCTTGAAGTCGTAAAGATGCGCATGTCGGCGCACTCCCGCGAGATCAAGCCTTATGAGATCCAGCAGGACCAAGTGCTCGTGTATTCAGAGGCAAATGTGTTCTAAAGTGCCTGCCGAAATTTTAAAGAAGTTTTTTGGCTCTGTAGAAATCCCTTATCTCACATGATTACCAGAGACCCATTATGAACCGGTTTTCGACGGATATCGCAAGGGGGATATCTGTCGTGCCAGATGGCAGAACAGATTCGAGAAAACGGTCAGAAGACCGTTTTCGCTGTGCCGCAGTGGCGGGGGCAATGTAACTCAAAGATATCCTAACGGATATCTTCTCGTGCTCCCTTTCAGTCGCATATCGAAGATGTCCATCAGGACATCTTCTTCAGTTTGCCCTTCCCTGTGGGAACGGCAAACGCCCCCAAGAACGTTATGAAAAACGATGATTTCTACAGATCCGTTTTTTTAGTATCAGACATTGATCCCTAAGATCGACAATAAAACCAGGATCACGACACCGGGCAGGCCACCCACCGCACAGATCAGGAGCGTCGCGAGGCTGTAGCCGAGGTCGGGTTTGCCGATCCAGTTCATGACATGGAAGAAATTTAAGATAAACAGCAAGATAATCCCGAGAATTGCGTTTATAAGCAGGATAGAGAACTTCTTGACCAGATAGTACGCGATGGCGACCACGGCGACGATAACCATGATGGTGATGAGAATGGCACTCATGCTTACGTACCAATAATCCTCTGGGAAATTAACCTTATCGACGGCAATACGAGCGATCCGATCTGGCGTACCTCTTCTGATATCCCGCCCGTCTCTTTATGCATGGCAAAGACATTGCCGGCAAGCATCGCACTGCGGATAGGGGCCTGGAACTCGCCACCTTCCATCCAGAACGCGTTGGAGATCTCCACGGAAAAGTCCCCGCTCATCGGGTTTGCCGTGTGGGCACCCACAACACTATGGACATAGACCACACGTTCGTCCGCGACCGCCGTCCGGGGCCCGTCAACGATAAAATTGTGATGCCCGATACCTGTTCCGCCATGAGCCCCGCTCCGTATCGCGCTCGCAGTGCTCTCCTTTCCGTACCGGTACGCGGTGCGGAGGTCATAGGCAAACGAGGAGAGGGTACCGTCCCTCACAAACTCAACCCGGCGGGTAGGCATTCCCTCGGCATCCCAGAAAGTGCTCCCCAACCCTTTTTGCCGGAAGGGGTCGTCATAGATGGAGATCTGCGGATCGATGATGGGTTCGCCGAGCTGGCTGGCAAGGTGTGAGCGCCCGGCATGCACGTTCCTTCCTGAGAGCGCGGGGATAAATGCTGCCCCGAGCAGTTCCGCATAGGCAATCGGGGAGAGCAGGAGATCATATTTTCCGGTCTGAATATCGGTCCCCCCCGCAGACTGTGAAGCAAAGAACGCTGCCCTTTCTCCTACGGAATACGGGTCGATATCATAATAACAGGACTGGGCGAACTCAGAGCCTGTTGACTGGCCCTTTATTGCTTCCAGCGAGACTGAAACCCCCGTATGCCGGCTAGTATATCGCACACCGTTGCTGTTTGCGACAGTCTCATTTGTTGATGAAACCGTTGCAGAACCGGATGTCACGTCTGCGGGATGTTTTGAAGCACCTTCAAGCATTTTCCCGAGCAGCCCGGATGCCATCTGGGGGGTAATGGGGAGTGTGGGATCATAGCATAACGTTTCGTTCATGAACTCAGATTGCCGGGGAAGGCCGCCCCATTGCTGGGGTGTTGCAAGTCTTCCGCTTGCTATCGCCGCATCGAGGCACTCCCGCCACCGTTTCGGATCGTGTGTCGTTGAAGACCCGATCCTTCCTTTGTCGATCGTCCGTATGCCAAGCCCGCATTCATCGGACCGGATCGCAAGATTCACGTTGCGGCGCTTCAGGTCAGCCGAGATTGCAGTCCCTTCGCCATAGAAGACCTCAACCTCTTCAACACGTCGTGACCCTTCGTTGAGGATCCGGTCAATCCACGCCACTGCCACCCACCACCGCGTTATCGAGCAGGACATGCGGTGCCCCGTCACTCACCGGTACGCTCTGCCCCCCTTTGCCGCAGTATCCCGGGTGCATTGCCCTGTCGTTCCCGCACAAAAGGATTCCATGCAGCGTTGAAAGGATATCTCCGGAGAGCGACACGTCCCGCACCATCGTTGTGCACTCGCCCTGCTCGATTAAATAGCCGTACTCTGCATTGAACTGGAAAACCCCCCGGCCCGTGTCTACCTGCCCCCCCCGTGAACCCTTGAGCAGGATGCCGTTTTTGCATGTTTCCATGATCTCCTCCCGTGTCGAATCCCCGTTCTCGATATAGGTGTTGCTCATCCGGACAAGCGGGGGTTCTGCCCCCATCGCCCGTGCATGCCCTGCAATGCCATTTCCCACGGCAGCAAGCGTCTCCCGGCTGTGGAGGAACGCGTTGACCACCCCCTTCCTGATAATTTCAGTGCGCTGGACGGCAACACCTTCAGCGTCAAATGGTTCGAACCCGAACTCGGGAAGTGCCGGATCATCCACAATGGTCAGCCGGTTATTGCCAATGGACTCCCCCGTCATTTTCGCAAGGACCGAATTGCCCTCCTGCACGAGGTCCCCTTCGCTTGCATGTCCTACGGCTTCATGGGCAAACACCCCGGCAAGCTCCGGATCCAGTACAACCCGCATCCTCCCCCCTTTTGCATGCCCGGCATCAAGAAGAGAGACGGCAACCTTTGCAGCTTTCCTGCCGGACTCCTGCCGGTGCCGGAGGTCAAACCCATGGATGGAGTGCTCCCTCTCGTAGCCCATCTGCATGGTGCCGTTGCGGGACGCCACGGCAAGCACATTGAATCCCGATCTGCAGATCTCATATGAGAATTCGTGCCCGGAACTGTCCGAGAATGTCACATGCTCTGACCGTTCGATGTAATTTGCCCGGCGGTTGACCACTTCCGGAAGTGCAGCTGCCCGTTCGATCTCCGCAAGGATCGAAGTCTTTTCCTCAATACTAATCTCGCGGGGGTCTTCACTCATCACCGGAACTTTACTAGCTCGTTGGGATGCTTCATTGAGGTTTACATCCTGTCCGGTTATCGCCGCGAGCTGTGCAGCGGAGTCGAGCAATGCGTTGAATTTTTCCCCGGAGGCTGGCGTAAAATTGTCAATCTGGAGGATCCCCCACCCGTGGGGGCCAAGTACCCGGAGAATTGCCCTGTTGAAAAATGAAGTCCCGGCAGACTCCACGATACCATTATCGATATCAACAAGTGTTGAATCGCCCGTCACATGCCGCAGATCATAATACCTGATACCCGTTGGTTCACTCATGCGACAGTCTGGTTGATGACGGAGGTGTCAACCAGTGCTTCGGTAGAGCGCATCGCCATCTTCTTGAGCTTGGAGAGGAACCCTTCGGTATTCTGCGGGACAAGTGCATACTTGAGGACATCGTCGATCATATCCACCGGTATAACAGTAACAAGTGGCCGGTAACGATCCTCAATCAGCACATCACCAATATTCATACGAGGGATAAGGACAGTTTTTATTCCTGCTTTTGCGGCTGCTTCAATCTTGAAGGTCACCCCTCCAACAGGCAATACATCTCCGCGCACTGAAAGTGACCCGGTCATTGCGACATCCTGCCGGACCGGAATCCCGTCGATCGCGCTGATAACGGCAGTGGCGATGCTGATCGAAGCAGAATCCCCTTCCGCCATATAAGTACCAATAAACTGGATGTGGACATCCATGTTCTTGATGTCCTTTCCTGTGAACTTTTTGATTAAGGCGCTTACATTCTTGATCGATTGCTGAACGATCGATCCTTCATCTGTCAGGGAAGGTTCCTTCCGCTTCTCCATAATGCCGGTGGCTATGATGTGCCCGCTCTCTCCCTGCGCCGGAGTGACTTCTGCCATGATTGGGAGTACCGACCCGGAATCGCTGCCCATGACCGCGAGCCCGTTCACCCTGCCGACTCTTGTGCCTTCCACAACGGTGAGCTCATATTCGCGGCTCCTGCGGATATAATCGTCCGAGACCTGGTCCTCAATGGAACGGGCAGTTTCTTTCGCTGAAATCACATGTTCTGCGGTCGCAAAAGCAGCATTTTCCTGCCGTGCGATATCGCCGGCAACACGGATCAGACCCCCTATATCCCGGAGCTTTAATGTGAGGTGCCCCTTGCGATTCGAGCGCCTTCGTGCTTCGCGGATGATCTCATCTATCGCGCTCTTGTCGAAGTGAGGGATTTTACCGTCGTTTTTAACTTCCTGTGCAATAAAACGGATATATTTCTGGCGGTTTTCCTCATTGTCCTCCATACTCTCCGACATGTACACTTCATAGCCATATCCGCGTATCCGGGAGCGCAGCGCGGGGTGCATACCCTGGACGGCATCGAGATTTCCCGCTGCGATCATGATGAACCTGCAGGGGACAGGTTCCGTCCTCACCATTGCACCGCTCGAACGTTCGCTCTGCCCGGTGATGGGGAACTCTCCCTCCTGAAGCGCCGTGAGCAGACTCTGCTGGGAATGCTGATCCAACAGGTTTATCTCGTCGATAAAAAGGACACCTCCGTGTGCACGGTGGATCGCGCCTCCTTCGACACGGTCATGCGCGGGTGTCTCAAGCCCCCCGCTCTGGAACGGGTCGTGACGGACATCGCCAAGGAGGGCTCCTGCATGGGATCCCGTGCCATCAATAAACGGCGCTGTGGTGGTGTTATCATTAAAGACCAGAAGCTTGGGTACCATCGCCTCCTCGCGGGGTGTGCTGTACCGAAGCGCCATAAAAATAAATGCTGCAGCAATGATCCCCATCAGCCACTGGAAGGTAATGAACGCGTACCCGATGATTCCGATAATGAGCAGCATGAGCAGGGTATTGCGGAACTGGATCTTGCGCTTTGCTTCTGTCTTATGGGCAGAGACAATCTGTTTGCCTCTTCCTACCGCCACAGTCCGGATCACGGGGTTATTGGGGTCGTCAGAGTTAGGGTATACAAGGATATCCTGCAGCTCTTCCTTGGGCAACAACTCTGCCATCGCTTTTGCGAGCATGGATTTCCCGGTACCTGGGCTGCCAATCATCATGACATGCCTGCGCTGGATCGCAGCCTTCCTGATCACTTCGACTGCATGCTCCTGGCCGATCACCTGATCGATCAGCTTGGCAGGGATCTCGATTAAGGAAGATGCCCCAACAGGCGCTTCAGGTATAGTTTTCTGTTCTGCAACAACGGGAGATTCTAAAGATTCCATGGCTGAATTATCCTCTGTCTGGATTGAGCAACCTATAATGTGTATGATATCATTTAAGTAGTTTCAGCTAAAGCCAGAGCGTAACATTTAGTTATCGGCGGGACGAATCGTTCATTCATACGAGAAAGGCTCTGGTATGCCCTGTCATGGGAGGGCTGCCGGTTTCCATATATCAGAAAAGAGGTATCATGAAGATTATTTCCTCAGAACCATCGCAGGTCCTGGCAGGCCGGATTGCCGATGCATTGAAAACCAGTATTATTGATGTGAAGTTCTCCCGTTTTCCTGATGGTGAACTTTACCTGTGTGCCAATGGGCTTGATGAGGATATGGTTATTGTGGGAAGTTTGGTGGATTCTGATTCGCTGATCCAGCTGGTGCTTCTTATCGATGCCTGTGAGGGGTTGAATAACCAGCTCGTGATTCCCTATATGGGCTACGCACGACAGGACAAGCGGTTCAAAGCCGGAGAACCCGTGAGTGCACGTGCGATCTCGCGGGTGCTCAGCCGGGGGGTTGACCGATGTATTACGGTCAACATCCATAACAAAAAAGTCCTTTCCTATTTTGACATCCCCGCATTCGACGTTTCGCTTGCCCGGGATATTGGTACTCACATCAAGAGTATGGGTTTCGATGACCCCCTCATCCTCGCCCCTGATGATGGTGCAGCTGCATTTGCACAAGCGGTTGCAGCATATGGTTCATGGGACCATGACCACCTTGACAAGACGCGGATATCCGGTGATGAGGTCCGTATGGCTCCAAGGACCCTATCAGCGGCAGATCGATCAGTTGTGATTGTGGACGATATTATTTCAACCGGCGGGACAATCGCAACTGCCGCCGTAATGCTCAGGGAGCAGGGTGCATGCGATGTCTTTGCTGCCTGCGTCCATGGCGTGCTTACTGGCGGGGCGTTTGCCCGGCTGAAGGCTTCGGGAATTCATGAGGTTGTGTGCAGCGATACAATAGAACGCGGGTGCAGCAGGTTCAGCGCTGCTGATCGTATTGCGGAGGCACTAGTACGATAACTGTTGTGCCCGGGACCGGAATCCCTTTATGAGTGCTGTCATTGATACCTCCATTTTTTTCATCGATTACCCGGTTTCCGGTGACCTGTTTACCACACCGTCAGTTGTTGGGGAGCTTGTCGACCTGCGTTCCAAGTGCCGGTTCGAATCGTTGCTCGCTCAAGGGTTGCGGGTCGCCGGACCTTCTGCACGGGGTATTGAAAGGGTTAGAAGAGCAGCGGAAAAGACGGGCGACACTGACAAACTATCCGCAACCGACAGGGACATCCTTGCACTTGCACTTGATCTTGGGGCGACACTCTACTCCGATGATTTTGCTATCCAGAATGTTGCGCACGAACTGGGAGTAAAAACAACTCCTGTCCAGCAGCGCGGTGCAAAAAAACGGGTATGGAAATTCAGGTGCTCCGGGTGCAGACGGTTCTATCGCGCCTCCGGTGAATGCCCTGTCTGCGGTTCACCTATCAAAAGAACCATTAAATAGGAGCCTAAAAAATCTCTTCTCATGTCTTCCCTTGATGACCTGATTGGAAGAGCCAAGCTCCTCCTCTCGGAAGGTCACAGCCCCGGCCAGATAGCTGATGAACTCTCGCTCTCGATGGAGACCGTCACTTGGCTGCTCACCCAAGTAAAAGGTGCTGCAGCTCCAAAAGACGTCCATATCGACTGGACTGCGGTGAGCAGTTCTGCCCCGCTTCTCGAAGAGACGGCGTTCATGCTGCTCAGGCGTTATTACGATGCCCAGAATATTCCGGTTGATGAACAACCCCACAACGCTACAGTTATCGTGGGGATTGCACTCTCCGGCATCCCGCTTGCCACAATAATTGCCGTCCAAGAGGATGCAAAGCTTGCCATTTATCACCCGGCAAAGCAAAACGCAAGCGAGCGCCCGGTCGGCTCGATCTCCGGAAACTTCGCGCCTGTTTCCGGTGAGCGCTGCATCATCGTTGATGACACGATCACTTCGGGTACAACGATGAAGGAGGTAGTCAAGTACCTTAAAAAGCACGGCGCATCTCCGGTCGCCATCTGGGTGATCTTTGACAAGCGCGGTATCAAGGATGTCGAGGGGGTTCCGGTCTATTCACTCTTCAAAATATCCCGGATTGACTGACCTTTCCTTTTTTGACCTCGCCAAGATACCATAATTTATATAGAAGTTCAATTCCATCTTTTACAGCATCGGAGGATCTAGTATGTTAGCTGGACAACCAATTATTATTTTAAGACAAAATGTAGAGCGTAATTACGGGAAAGAAGCCCAGCGCTCGAATATTACTGCCGCAAAGGCAATCGCCGGAGCCGTACGGACTACGCTTGGTCCCCGGGGTATGGACAAGATGCTTGTGGGGTCAACAGGTGATATCGTGATCACCAACGATGGCGCCACGATCCTGCAGGAGATCTCAGTTCAGCACCCGGGCGCAAAGATGGTGATCGAGGTCGCAAAGACACAAGACGATGAAGTGGGCGACGGAACGACAACCGCCGTCATCCTTGTTGGCGCACTCATGGAACAGGCAGAAAGTCTCCTTGACCAGGGCATTCACCCGACTGTTATTGCACAGGGATACCGTCTTGGCATGGAGAAGGCAATCGAGATCGTTGACGGGCTCTCTCTGAAGGTGGACCCGTCCGACAAGAAGACCCTTGTAAAAATCTGCGACACCGCAATCTCCGGGAAGTCCATCGAGGCAGTCAAGGAAAAACTCGATGGGATCATCGTTGATGCCGTCTCCGCTGTCGCCCAGAAGGTCAACGGCAAGATCACCATTGACGAGGACGACGTGATGGTCAAAAAGCAGCGCGGGCAGGCGATGGACGATGCCGAGCTGATCCGTGGCATTGTGATCGATAAGAAACGCGTGCACGAGGGTATGCCTAAGAAAGTGACCAAGGCAAAAGTCGCTCTTATTGCAACCCCGCTCGAGATCACCAAGACGCAGGTGAAGGCAAAGATCAAGATCTCCACCGCAGAGCAGATCGCGGCATTCTCCGAGCAGGAGGGTGAAGCGTTAAAGAAACTCGCGGACTATGTGATTGACAGCGGGGCAAATGTACTCCTCTGCCAGAAAGGGCTCTCCGATCCCGTCCAGTTCCGGCTTGCAAAAGCCGGGGTGCTTGCCGTTGAAGACGTTCCGGAAAGTGACATGAAGTACGCTGCAAAGGCACTGAACGGGACTATCGTCAATAAGCCCGAGGACCTTTTGGCAAAGGATCTTGGAACTGCCGAAACTGTCGAAGAAGACAGCAATATCGATATCATCCGGTTCAGCGGCTGCAGGAACCCCAAGGCGATCACCATCCTGCTTCGGGGTTCAACCGATTATCTCCTCGATGAACTCGAGCGTGCGGTGAACGATGGCAAGCGCGTTGTCATGGATGCGATGGAAGACGGCACCTTTGTCGTAGGTGGTGCTGCAGTGGAGATCGAACTTCTTATGAAGATCAAGGATTACGCTGCCAGTGTTGGCGGACGCGTCCAGCTCGCGCTCGAAGCCTATGCTGCTGCATTCGAATCCATTCCCCGTACTCTTGCTGAGAACTCCGGTTACAACCCGATCGATAAGCTCGTCGACCTCAAAACCGCCCATGCAAAGGGTAAGAAGAATGCCGGCCTGAATGTATATACGGGAGAGATAATCGACATGCATGCAGAGGGCGTCTTCGAACCTCTCCGTTCCAAACGCCAGTCAATCCAGAGTGCATCAGAAACTGCTGCCATGCTCGTGCGCGTAGACGACATGATGATCACCCAGCAGAGGAAGCCGGCAGGGATGCCCGGCGCCCCGATGGGATAACCCGTTCCCTTGATTTTAGCCCCGTGAACAGGTCAACACAATATCAACCCTTTTTTCCCTAATGGGAGCATCCTGTGGGATGCTCTTGTTTTTACAGCCGATGATGAGGACCGTGTCAGGATTGATCCCAAACTTTTTCAGTGCATCCTCATACGTGCTGTTATCATCACCGACATAATCGAGCACGTCCCCTTCCGGCACAACAACCAGCATACAGTGAACAGTCATAAGAATAACTATTATAGGAATCAGCGTAAAAATGATCTGAACCGGTGCCGAGGTAGTCTAGCCCGGTAAGGCGATGGTCTCGAAAACCATTGGTGCCCTGCACCTCGGGAGTTCAACTCTCCCCCTCGGCGTTGGAAACATTGATCGTTTCTCCATTCATTTTGGAACTCTCCCCGCTTTCCAGTCTTGTTTTTCTCTCATTTTAAGGAGGCAGGATGCATTCGTTTTGTGGATGGGCATCTCTGCACTCGTAAACTGGTTTGTTTCCCAGAGGCTCATGAAAGTTGCATAACAGCCCGAATCCATTGCACTCGAAAGTGATGCATGGCACCTGAGTACCGATGTCTATACCTCGCCGGGTGTTTTCTTCGGGCTTATTTTAATCCACTTTACCGGGATAACGATCTTTGACCCTCTCTTTGCCATCGGTGTCGCGATCATCATCATGAAAGCGGCATATGATCTCACCCAAAGGTCATTTGCCGACATCATCGACCACAGCCTTCCCAAGCGGGACGAGTATCGGATCAAGGAGATCGTCCGTGAACATGCGCATGATTATGCAGGATTCCATGATCTCAAACCAAGACTGTCCGGGCCAGAATTTTTTATCGATTTCCACTTTGTTATGCCCGGAAAAATATCTGTTGAAGAATCCCACGACTTTGCGGATCATCTTGAATCTGATATCAGAATCGAATTTCCCCGGTCAAATATCACAATTCATATCGAACCCTATAACGAGTGATGCATCCGGTGCGGCTTGTTCTGCACGTTTAATGATAACCAAAAATCGCATGAGCGATAGCAAGGTTAACCTTCAGGATTTTGGTATGAAAATGCATGACGCATTTTCATCAAACCTGCATGAAAGTCGTTCTGACCTTAACACCCGTTTTTTATAATTTCAATCCATAATATCTGTTTAATTGAAAAATAAAGGGGATTTTTAAATATATTGTGCTTAAAAAAATATAAATAGTGGATTGTCCAAGTATTTTCTGCTACAGATATCATTTCGATAATCCTTAAAAGAATCATACCAGGTTCTAAAAACCAGTTTCCCTAAAATTCATTAAGGTGAGAGAAATGAGAACCAGACGGAACAAGCCGGCGGTATCCGGAGAGGCGCGATCGTTTCGGATAGTCCGTCGTCTGAATCTCAACCGCACTTATGTCCCGATTAAAATCGGGGTGGTTGCAGGCTATATCCTTCTTGCGATGCTCTCGGCATCCACTTCAATGTTTGGTATCCTTGTTGGTACGATGCTCAGGATTGCAGGGTTCTGAAATTTTAGCAAGACTATACTCTTTGAGTAGCTTTTTGGCCTGCATAAACATCATTTTTTTTCCTGTTTTTTAAAAATACGCAAAGGATCCCGAGCATGCCATGAGCCAGTGCGAGATAAATTGAGAGAACTGCAAACCGGGGATGCCAGACAAGGGGAATGGTATCAATCCCTTTCATATTCAGGATGGCTACCGATGCCGTCACAAGAAACATGAGAAGGGTAACAATCCCCAGGTACATGATCAGCGGTCTGCCAAAAATTATAAAATATGAGATTTCCGTGAGCATCGTCACTCCACGATCACGGTTCCGGTCATCTCCGGATGGATTTTACAATAATAGGGATAGGTTCCCGGTTTATCAAATTTTTGGCTCCAGGCTTGCGTAGAGGAAAGAACGCTGGAATCTATGGTGGTATCCCGCCCCTCCTTGTCAATGAAGATGATCCGGTGCGGGCTTGTGTCTTTGTTCTCCCAACGCACGATTGACCCTGCCTTCACGGTCATAGTCTGTGGGGTGAATACAAAATTTTTGATCGTAATGGTGTTTCCCGATACTGATGCCTGGCTGATTGGTGTCGGAACTATTGTCGCAGGTGCTGTTGTAACAGTCTGCGCCGGAACACCGGTTGTTGCCTGTGGCTGTACCGGCTCCGGTGCCTGCGTACATCCGGCACAGAGGATTGCTGCACCAACGAGGAGAATTATCAGGATTGTAATGATTCTCATACCAAACCATCATTGACAGCGGGTCATAAATATTGTGGGGCGGGCAACCGGACACGGCATATCCCATGTATCCAAAGGAAGGGGAAAAAATCCCGGGAAGCTGCCTCATTCGACAAGGATTGTACCTTTCATAGATGAATACTGTTTATCGGTGTAAGTGTACCGGCCCGGTGCCGTAAACGTGTTCCTGAACGACTGTCCCGTTGTAAGCTGACCAGAGTCAAATCTCATGACATCATTGCCCAGATATGTAACCGTGTGAGTACGGGGATCATCATTGGTCCAGACAACCGTAGTCCCAACTTTGACGGTAACAAAGTCTGGGTCAAAGTTGTTTTCCTTAATCCGGATCGGAATGGTCACGCCCGACCCACCTGAATGGGCGAGCGTCTGGAGAGGTGTTGTTAAAACCGCTACGGTTGGCGCCGCGGTCACAGGCGATGTGGGGGAGGAAGACATCGTACAACCGCAGCTGATGAGGGCAAGCACAAGCAGGAGCCCGAAAGGAATCGCAAGTTTCATACGAATAAGGTACCCTGACTAATAATTTAATATAACCTCCGGTACTTTTTTGGGCACTTCAATTGTTCATCACGGCGATTCCACAACGGCGGGTCATGAACGGGATATGGGGGTTTAATATGCCCTTTTATCCAATCCTTGTGGCAGAAAACGGTGGGGTTAGCGATGAAAAAAGTCCTTATTATCTGCGGGAGTCCGCGCCCTGATGGCAATACGGCACAAATTGCCAAAGAATGTGCAAGTGTGATAGAGAGCAATGGCGTTTCAGCAGAAGTCATCTCGTTTGCCGGAAAGAAGATCGAGTCCTGCACCGCCTGCTACCAGTGCAAGGATCTTGGGGAGTGTTCGATCGATGACGGGCTCAACGAGGTAATTAAAAAGCTCCGCAAAGCACAGGGATTTATTGTCGCATCTCCGGTCTATTTCGGCACTGCACGCGGCGATGTGATGTCAGCGCTCCAGCGGATCGGCATGGTCTCTATGGCATCGGATGGGTTCCTTTCAGGAAAAGTCGGCGGGCCCATCGCGGTTGCACGCCGGGGTGGGCACACCGCGACCATCCAGGAGATGCTGATGTTCTACCTGATCAACGACATGGTTGTCGTCGGGTCGAATTACTGGAATATGGTCTTTGGCAGGGATCCGGGTGAAGTCTGGAAAGATGTGGAGGGCATCGCTACTATCCGGGTCTTTGCCGGAAATGTAGCGGCTCTTGTCAAGAGACTGAGTTGAATGGTTGCAGTAAAATAGCGTCCACACTTTTTTTTAATTCATTAAAAAACGCTTGGGCGATGTTCTCATCCTACAGGCGCTGGATTCCCATGAGGAATGCTTTCCTGCCTTGATTGCGGGCGGGATATTCGTGGGGCTTGTGGCGCTATCCAGAATGCGGCACCTTCCCGATCCTCATGTATTCGGGCGACTGCTGGGGCCGGTACCTGATCCGAACTCCAGAGAAAGACTCTCAAATATCCACGTGTAATATGAGGCGGATTGCCATCCCGATTACAAATGAGATCGCCGCTATACCCATACTGATCGTCACCATCTCAATAAATCTGCGGACAAACGGGAGATCTTTTGCCACCGATATGTAGAACGTGAATAAAAATATCACGAAGATGGCCGCGGCAAGGGTGATGGGGAGTGCAATGTATGGGTTTGAAAGGAGCAGGAAGGGAAGTATCAGCAGGGCAACGGTCACAAGGTAGGTGACGCCGGTGTACAGTGATGCTTTCAGCGGGTTTGCGGATCCACGATCCGATTTCTGCGACAGGTATTCTGACGCCGCCATCGAGAACGATGCCGCCACCCCCATGATGAGTCCGGCAATGGCAATGACCTGAGAATTCTGGATGGCGAATGTAAGCCCGGCAAGTGTGCCCGTAAACTCCACTAGCGCATCGTTTAACCCCAGCACGACGGATCCGACATAATGCAGGCGTTCTTCATCCAAAAGCCCGATCAATTCCCGTTCGTGGGCTTCCTCATGGGCGATGATCTCTTTAACTTCAGGGATAACCGTGCCAATCTCATGGTAGACCAGCTGGGCGCGTTTCTCTATTCCCTCCATCAGTTTGATCGCAAAAGTAATTCCAAAGGCACGGGCAAGGAGATAATAGAACCAGACCCGACATGAATCCGGTGCAATATCGCGTGCTGTGTATTTTTTCCAAATCAGGTAGTGCTCGTACTCCTGCGATGCAATCCGCGACAATACTTCGCGGTTATGGGCATCTCGGGTCGATCCTGCAATCCTTGTGTAGATCCGGTACTCGGTGATCTCTCCCCTCTGGAGGGTAGCGATTTTGTCAAGAGCCGGAGATTGCAAGGGCATTATATTCAAGAGATGTCTCCTCCCTGCCCTGTCGTACCTGTTTTATCCTCAACGGGTTCGTGGACAATCGAAACAGGCACCATCCGGATCATCTCCATGAACTCTTCGACATGGTAGTGCTCAGAGAGCGCCATGTCCCGCAGGACATTGGCGGGGAGCACCGCACCAAACTTCCACGTTTCAGCCGGCATTGCTGCCAGCCGTGCACCAATGGCATCACGGTCAAGTGTTCTGATCGCGTCCAGTGCTTCCTTAACCCGATGAGACACGCCGTCCTTTCCCGCGTTCTTCACAAGCACAATAAAGTCGCTGTACCGCACTTTTGCCTGCTTTCCAAGTTCCTGTGAAAGCAGGACGGTGAGGAGCCGGTTGAACTGGCTCCCAAAAAGCGAGAGCACGACCACTTCAGCACGGTTACCGGACCGGCGCTCCCAGATACAAAGCCCTGTCGCGGGGATACCCCAAGGCGTGCGCCGGATCCGCTTATCGAGAATGTCCTGCTCGCGGGGGAGCAACGGGAGCTTCGTTCTTCCCCGCGAGAGGATCTCCTGGACTGAGGCACAGACAAGAGGCGAGAAGCCGGCCTGACCACCGCCAGTCCAGAACGCCCGGGATGTCTGTTCGGTGCCAGGTACAACAACCACTAGGTTGTGCCCTTCATCACACTTCACCATCGACCAGACTTTGCCACCTAACGAGAACTCGCCTCCCGACTTACTCGAGACGAACCGTGCATCCAGCTTGCCGATCACTTCACCATCCGGTGTGACTGCACGGAATTCCCCGCCACCCGTGATGACCGAGTATAAATCCTTCCAGTTCGAGTTCCCGAATGTCCGTTCTGCCTGTTCACCCAGCATCAGCATATCGCCATCTGTCATCAGGTACCCCTGCCCGATTGCGTGATGGATGACCTGCCCGATTGTCGCAGATGATATGCCGGAAAACGGAGGAAGCGAGCGCAGGGTGCGTTCGAGCTGCCGTCGTGTTGTCCGCCGGATACGGTGGACGAACAAAAACATCTGCTGGACAAGCACATTATACGGGTGTTTCTGCGGGTGGAGCGGTTCGACTGCCCGCCGCATGGCGCTTTCGATAATGGCAACACTGCAGAGCAGTTCGCAGGCGTCACGCAGTACCCATGCCACATACGCTGATTTTCCGCGTCTTCCACTCCTGCCCATCCGCTGCAGAAACGATGATACCGAATTCGGGGGGCCCAGCTGGACGACCACATCAAGGTCGCCGATATCGATACCCAGTTCGAGGGTGCTCGTGCAGATGATACAGGCACCGCCAGATCTCGAGAACGCACCTTCAGCTTCTTTTCGTACATCCAACGAAAGCGAAGAGTGGTGGATGTAAACGTTCTCCATCCGTGGAGAGATGGCATTCATTACATTCTCCGCATCGCGCCTGCTGTTCACAAAGACGAGCGCTTTTTTACCGGCAACAATACGAACCACTGCGTCAATCCGGTCCTTTTCCTCTGCTTCAATTACAAACGAGAAGCGCTTCTCCTTTGCCGGGGCCGGTACTGCGACTAACTCCTCATCATGCCGGTGGTCAGAAAGCCAACCGAGGATTTCCTCGGGGTTTCCGACGGTCGCGGAAAGACCGATCCGCTGGACAGGACGCTGTGCGATACGGTCGATCCGGTACAACAGGGTCTTTAAATGCACCCCGCGTTCTGCTTCTACAAATGCGTGCAGCTCGTCTATAATG
>Ga0265595_1000473_pt1 | contig 35835 bp, 34 predicted proteins | sample saktaG_15_FD_190148 | JGI IMG/M metagenome (GOLD analysis project Ga0265595, IMG submission 190148) | Saline water microbial communities from Sakinaw Lake, British Columbia, Canada - sak_2013_06_06_50m | ecosystem: Environmental > Aquatic > Non-marine Saline and Alkaline > Saline ...
CGCCGGTCAACCAGCAGTGAGCGCTCGAACCCGAGCATGGCTGCACCGGTGAGGTTCATGTTATAGATCGTCCCCCGGTGGTCGAGCGTGAAGTAGCCGACCGGGGCAAAGTCATAGAGATTGGTAAAGCGCTCCAGCAACGCCTCAACCTCGTCCCTCGCCTGCATGAGCCCGTCGTTCTGGATCTCAACCTCGATCCGGGACACCTGCAGCTCGTGGATGAGCTTTTTCATATCCTCTTTTTTTATGGGGAGGGCAGGTCTCCCCGCCGTTTCGCTCATCCGCTTCTCTGCCAGGCTGCGCAGAGTGACGGGTGCATTAGCACCGTCCTTGTCCAGTGACGTTTTGGTATCAGGTTGCATCATTTTTTCCGGTTTTCCTGTCCATAACCACCAATGACTGAAAATTATTGTGTGATACGATATAGTTTTGGTCAACAAAATATTTCATCCGGTATAATTTAAAATCAAAGGAATCATGCGAGTTGTTTGCGGTATCCCCCCGTTTCCCATTTTTCACATGACTGTGGTGGAGTTATAATCGAGAGACAGGAGATTGGACTTAAAAACACACGGTCAACACGGTATTATTCATAAAATTACGCAAGTGAAAGCACCGCGCTCGGTCGCGCAAGTTTCAACCCGTCTGTCCTCGCGATTTCTCGTGGTATCTCTTTTTCTAACAGGTGCACCGGACCCTAAGTACTGGTATGATAAGGAACGTGAAGTGGTTGTTTTTTTATTGGTGCTATTTGACAGGTTTGTGATCTTCCGTCCTGATATCGATGGTCCCCTGATCTCACCTTTCTTCCCGGAACACAAATGTGCGGGATATCATAACTTTGCGTTTCATAACGGGGGTGCTCTTTAAGGATGTGGGAATTTTAACCCCGTACTTATTCAGCAGGACCAGTTTTCCAATCCAGACACGATAGGGATCTGACAAAAATGCTCCTTTTTCAATCGCGAACCCCGATCCCGGTACCTTGAATTCACTGATATGCTTTCCCTTGATTTCCGCAAACGCATATCCCAGCATCTTTTCCGCGGCAAGGTTCAGGTAATCGATATTACCGAGATGATCAGTCAGGATGACACCGTCATCCATGCTCTGGATTGCTATCAAAAATTTGAGGAGTTCCTCTTTTTCCTGCATCAGCTGTGTCTGTAATTTCCTCCTCTCCAGTTCTGCTTCCTTACACGCATCGGCTTTTAACTGTTCAAGTTTTTTCCTGTTGCTGATATCATACGCGATTGTCGATACACCTATGATCGCACCCTCGTCGTTTCTGACCGGGGAAATGTAAAGGACGACCTGGATCCGCTCCCCGTCTTTTGTCATCCGTTCAGTCTCATAGTTGTCGATGGATTTACCCTGACGTATCTTATTGAGGATTGATTCGAGTTCCCCTTCCCTTTCCGGAGGGATCAGGATATTGACGGACTTCCCCACTGCCTCCTGTTCGGTATATCCATACAGCTGCCAGGCACTTTTGTTCCATTCGGTAATGATCCCGTCCGGCGTTTTGACGATGATGGCACTGCTCGATGATACAACGATCTCTGCAAGAAGGTTATGGATGTCCCTCTCATGAGAAAACCGGAGGGAAAGATACGCAACCACAAAACCCATGAGAATAAAAGTACCTGCATGCCCGATGCTGGTGATGATAATTTTTGGCATGTCAGGGTGGATAATGACCACCATGGCAAGGTACAATAATGCGAACCCGGTGGCGAGATATACTCCCCGGCGTGGATAATAATATGCCGCAAGCACGACAGGAAAATAAAACAGTTGATCAAAAATCACAGAATTATCTGCAATGAGAGTGTAATAATTCAGGATAATTACTAAAATTGTTACAACAACAATCAGTGCCTGAAAAAAATTAGGATAGTATTCTACCCGTTCCAGAAAGTTGTCTGCCATGAAAATTTCTCTTCGATCATTTTGGTTGAATGGGTAAAAATAGTATTTGTTTGTTATACCAGCTGGTTCGATTCCTCCACCCCAATTTAAAAAAGTCAGAAAAGCGGGTCTGTTTTTTCCCGCTCTGAATAATTACCGTCCGGCTGACTCCATTCAACCGGAATGAATGGCCAGTCCTGCCGGGAACAGACCGGTTACATTTTAAACGTCGGGATCCTTAGGGCATTGGTCGATGCCCTCATATCCATAAGTTATTTACAACTTTAAATTAAAAAAACCATTTTCGGGCAGATTCAGACCTGATACCTCCCCATCACATTAAAAAAACACGGTCAACAGTGTAGTATTTTAAAAAAAGATTTTAGGCAATCAGTCCCTATAACCTGTTTATCCCGCGACTACTTTTGGAGAAGAAAAATGCCGACAGGAACTGGTGATGTTGCAGCGACGTCGTTTGTCACGCTCTATTGCCATGCTCTTGAGACCCGTTCAGACAATCCCGTACTGTCCGACCCGAAATCCGTTGAGATCGTAACCGAACTGAATAAAACGCTCTCCCGCTCGGAAGATACGCTGGACAGGATTCTTGTCTCCGGCACGCTGGATAAAAGGCTCGTTGTCCACATTGCACTCCGTGCAAAAAAATACGATGACTATGCCCGGGATTTCCTCAAGAGGTTTCCGGACGGCGTTATTGTCAATATCGGCTGCGGGCTCGATTCCCGGTTCCTGCGGACCGATAACGGGCGCGTGGTCTTTTATGATCTCGACCTGCCGGAGATCATCGCGATCAAAAAAGGCTTTTTCAACGAGACGGAGCGGTATCACCTCATCGCTTCCTCGGTACTGGACTTTACCTGGATGGCGCCGGTCCTGCGGCACAAAGGGCCGTTTTTGTTCATGGCAGAAGGAGTATTCATGTACCTTGACGGGAAGGATGTCCAATCGCTGGTGCTGGAGATCCAGAAAAAGTTCCCGGGCTCCGAACTGGTCTGTGAAGTAGTGAATTCAGTATGGCTCAGGCCCCGGTTAAAAAAAATGCTGGACCACAAGATACAGCGGCAGCTGCACATGGGAAAGGATGCCATGTTCCGGTCCGGTATCCGTGACGCTCATGAGATGGAACAATGGCATGCCGGGATACAATTCCTTGACGAATGGAGTTACTTTGATTCCGGAGAGAAGAAACTGGGCTGGCTCAGGGTCTTACGACATATCGAACTCATCAGGAAGACCCAGTGGACGGTCCATTACCGGCTGAACTGACATGACCGGGCGCTTCACGGAACGGAGCCCGGACCCGGACGCACTCTTCTCCTTTCTGCCAAGGAATTAAATATCAAGGTGAACCTGTTTCTGTACCAACAATCCGGGAATAACATCGCATGATAACGCAGGATATTGTCAGGAAACTCTGGGATACCACAGGGTTTGGGAACGTTGCGGTGTGGGGAGACGACACGATGACCGTGGTACCGGTAGATTATCCCGGTGAAACTGCGGGAAAAAAACCGCTGGTCATCCTCAAGCCCATCGCGCTCGTGAACCGTTTTGAGCTGCTTGATTTTGCGCTCAACGATGAAGAACTGCTCACAAAAATTGAAGAGATGATCCGGGCAGCCGGCGGACAGGTGACCCGGGGTCCACGGTCATAATTCCCGGTATATCGTGTCCGGGCGCGTCCACCATGGATTGCTACACACGGTTCAGATATCCTTAAACTCAATCCCTGTATGACCCTGTCCGGTCTTTACCCCGGATCCGGTCCCGGCCCGTTCCCCGGTCCCTGCCGTGCGTTTGATCCCACCCCTGAGTATGATCTTCCTCGCCAGAGGATTGATCCTGGCTATGGGACCAGGAATGGCGCTTCTCATCATCCGTGCCCCGGGCCGGAGTACGATCCTTGTCCGGCCGCTGGTCCTGGCCGGGTTGAGACCTTCTTTCCGGGTCGGAATGAGGCTGCGGGTACGGCCGGGGCTTTGGCGGGCGACGGGTTGTCATAGTCAATGTTTTACTCTTCAATCATAAAGTAATCCCGCTGCACCTGCACGTAATCCGGAGGCAACACAATGATCGAAGAGCGCCTGTCCGCATCAGGTGGCCCCTCCCGGGGAACCGCCCCGTTCATACGGGTGCAGGGATACGATCCTTATGTCATCTTTTTTTGTTCTTTTACGAGCGTCAGGAGAATAACGAGAACAAACATCAGGATAACAAACACGGACAGGTAAAGTCCGATCCCTGTTGCACCCATCGCAATGTTGATGATATTTGCAAAAATTGCAACAAGACTGCCAGCGACAATAATGATCTCCCGTGAAGTGAGCGTCATACAAAAGTACTGTAAGTAATATTTATTTACGCGTATCGTTAAGAATCGCGACAACTTGGGCAGAGAGCCGGGGACAGCCTGAGAACCGGGGCATCCGTTCCTGTCGGCATCATCCGGGACTCTCCGACGGTAGCATGGATCTGGGCCTCCCCTTTGACCAGGGCCGGCAGCTCATTTTTGACACTAATTCGTGAAAAACCGGCACTATTGTTTTTTTGAAAATCGCATATTGCACCCCGTCCCACTTTTCAGCAGCATTCCAGGCCAGCAAGATGAAGGAACGGTCATAATTCCTGGTCCGGGCTCTCCAGCCATTGCGAAAGGCTTCCCATCCGCTTGAAAGCCTCCAGCATGGGGAGTCCGATGCCCGAACGCCGGGCATTGCAGAAAAACCTCCATCGATCTCGCAGCCTTGGTCCGTTCTTTCCTTCTTGCGAGAGGAGATAATCAAGCGTTTCCCGTTCTTTTCTCATCCATCCGAATCGGGCCAGCACAGATCTGGTATAGCTTTTATAATCCGGCCAGGAATCTGCGAAAATTCTTGCACATTCCAGAGAATGGGCAATACCTTCTCCCGTGAATGGCGATACGGTCCCAATCGATTCCCCAATGCCAACAATTACCTGGGGCGTCCCGTCTTTTTGGGTCTTTCTGAAATAAAATGGTGTCGAATAGTATGGGGAAGCGACCCGGACAAACCCCTCACAGCTGCAGAGCTTGGTAAATGAAAAACACCCGGACGAGTCCTGGTAAAACCGGTCCAGAAGGCTGTCGAGCTGCACAAGACCGATACCGCCAATGCCTATATGATAGTGATTATTTCCGATGGGAAAGATCCACAGGTAACCGAGCCCGGGTATCCGGTTCCCGTGGATCCCTGCTTCAAGGCGTTTGCTGCCGTTGGATTCCACAACCACCCTGTGCTGCAGAGTCGGCAGCGTAAGATCAGACCTGCAGGGGGGCAGCAGAGCCCGGGTGATCCCGGTCGCATCCACCACAATATCATAGTTTTCTGCCTCCTCCAGCCCCAGGTTCTGCCGCTTTAATCTGGTACCTTGTATTAAATCTCTTATAAGCCGGGGTTTGTCGAGGGTACAGAGGGGGGTCTTTGCCACGAGGCCGTCAAAATTCATCGAGGACATGGGTTCGAGGAGGTACTCGTTAAAGTCGAGGCCGACATCCATGAGGTACGTTTCGATATCTCTGGGCACACCCCACCCGCATGAGCGACATCTGCAGCGGGTGTCATGGTCCATGCCATCATAGACATCCGGTGAGATCCCCCTCTGCTCAAGAAGCTTCGCCAGGTACCCCCCGGCGATCCCGGCACCGGTAATTGCAATGTTCATACAATCCCCCCAAACACCAGTAAAAAGAAGCTAATCGCTACCGCATGTATTATAGATGATCCGGCCTGCTGCAGCATGAGTTTGTGGGCTTTCAGCTCGAAATCAGGAAAGGGGAAGTACAGGGAACGGGTGCTGAGTTGATCGATTCTTGCCCCGAGAACTGTATTGATCCCTGCGATAATGGCCGTCGTAAGGACAAGAATATACGAGAGCTCCATACTTCCAAGAACCCAAGCCAGAGGGTAGAGCATCAGGACAGATACGAGCAGGGTAATGATACCATAGATAGTCGAGTGCGGCAGCCCCGGGTACAGTACGGAAGATGTGCATTTCCCGCCCAGCCGGTCTGAATGTGCGTCGCGACGCATCATTGACACTACAAAACAGGTCACCGTCAGGCCATGCAGCACTGACAGGATGATGGCCAGCAGAGAAAAAATGCCGGTCGCAGCATAGACAACGGTTACCGTAACTCCGACCACCAGCCAGGGAAAGATGTACCATTCGGTGAACGGATGGTGAGCCAGCGCGATGCAGGGATGATTATACCCATAATCGAAAAAGAAACCTAGTATAATCAGCAATGGAATAAATATCCGCTGCGTCATAAGGTACGCAGCAAGGACCACCACCAGGACTGTTATAATCGCAGACATTTTCTTGTATTCGGCGACGGTCGCCCAACCGTATACCAGGGGGCGGTCCCGCCCGGTTTCCCTGCTCTTCTCTTGCCGGTCGATTTCCAGATCCATGATGTCATTCCAGATGTGGCCATCGATGTGAACAAGAAGAGCTACCACACCTGCGATAACGAACAGGCTCCAGTCAGCGCCGGAAAACCCGACTTCCCACAGCGTCACCATAAATCCGAGAAGGATGGCACACCCGGTAAAAGGAATGAGCCCCTCAATCCGCAGGATACGCGGGAACGTACGAGGGTCGATGCTATCCACCCCATAGGCGCGATACCGGAATTTTAGGATATATGGTGGGATACCTTGTCATGATGACCGGGAATTCCGGGTCGGTCATACAAATATTTAAATTTGCGTTCAAATGCCGGTAAGGACGTTCTGATATCCAAGGATCCCATCAGGTTTTCCCATGCGATGAAGATCATGAACAGGTTTTTTTAGGTTTACACTCTTTCGCGTGTACGGTTCAAATGGGGAGGCGGGCTTTACCCCTGTTTTTTTGGGGGAGGTAATTCCGGCCCATGACCAAGGAAAACCTGCACTCTACCTACTACACTTCTCCTTCTGAAATCTCCGTCCAGCAAAATGATCCTGCTTTAAAAAATGCCGTAATCACAAAAGAACAGCACTATTTTACTGTTCGATCTTTTCAAAAGTCATGTCAAACCGGTATTTCGATGTGACAAAGTATATGAGAGGATCAAATGGAAACATTTGATTTGACATCCATGAAAAGCACTGGCTGGATGATAGTGATAATTTTAATTATGCTCTTTTTTACCGGGTGTGTTTCCCATACCCGGAATCATGATATCACGGTCAGCAACCTTGATCTAGGTGGGTTCCCGCAGGATATAGTGGGCAATTTTGATGTGTATACCGGAAGTTTTCAGGTAAAGAACCCGACCAATAGCACGTTTGACAATGTCGACGTGGATATTACCCTCACTCCAACCGCCGCGTATTGCCACGGACTGACGAAAACTTTCAACATTCCCCGGTTTTTCCCTCTTGAGAAAAGAACAGTGCAGATTTCCATTGCTGAATTCGGTGACCTCGATTGTCAGTATGATTATACCTACCGGGTTTTTACTAATAACCCGTTATAAATGGTATTTCAGGAATGAATGAACGGGCTCAAAAAACCTGACGCCCGGAAAAATCCGGCCATGAAATTTTTGAGTGCTAAAATATTACAGCTCAATAAGTCAGGCCGCGAAAAAAAATCCCGGGCTCCTCATTTGTGGGATGATTCCTGCATAAAACCTTCCGAGGCCAAAATTCCGTAAATACACCGAAGCTAAAATAACCCACAATTATATGTCCCTCAAGTAAACAAAGTTCTCTGATAGTGCAATGAATCTGACTCCTGCAGCCAGAATCCTGTTGAAAAACCGGTACCTTCTCCCTCAGGAAACTCCCGACGACCTTTTTTACCGGGTAGCAGATGCAGTTGATACTCCACGATCGAAAGATTTCCTTCATGTGATGAAGGAATTATTGTTCATCCCAAATTCGCCGACTCTGATGAATGCAGGAACACCAATCGGCCAGCTCTCCGCCTGTTTTGTTTTGCCAGTCGAAGATTCCCTCCGGGGAATCTTCTCTACGCTTACCACTATGGCACTGATCCACCAGAGCTGCGGAGGTACCGGGTTCTCGTTCAGCCATATCCGTCCGGCCGGCGATCCCGTATCTTCGACATGCGGGGCGGCAAGCGGCCCGCTCTCGTTCATCCGCGTCTTTGACGAGGCCACCAATGCCGTGAAACAGGGAGGGAGACGGAGAGGGGCAAACATGGCGGTGCTTGCCAGTTCCCATCCCGATATCATAGACTTTATCAACGCAAAGAACCGGGGCGGCCTTTCCAACTTCAACCTCTCTGTCGGATTCGATGCACAGTTTTTCCATTGCCTTGAGCACGGCTCGCAGTATGACCTGATCAATCCCCGGGACGGTTCTGTCAGGAACATCATCGAAGCCCGTGAACTCTGGCATGCACTCGGTTCGGCGGCATGGCAGTCCGGCGATCCCGGTGTGCTCTTTCTCGATATTATCAACCGGATGAATACCATGCCGGGGCTCGGAAGCATTGAGGCGACGAACCCCTGCGGTGAGCAGCCGCTCCTGCCCTACGAGAGCTGCAACCTCGGAAGCGTCAACCTCTCCCGGTGCATCGCCAAGGGAGAACTCGATGAGGAACTGGTGCGAACCGTTACCCGCAGGGGAGTCCAGTTCCTCGATGCAGTCATTGATGTCAACCGGTTCCCGATCCCTGAAATCAGGGAAAAAACCCTGCTGACCCGGAAGATCGGGCTTGGCATCATGGGGCTTGCCGATGCCCTTATCCTCATGGAGATCCCGTACGAATCAAAAGAGGCGCTCCGTTTTGCCGACCGCACGATGGGGCTCATTTCCCGCGAGGCACTTGCAACATCCAGGGAATTGGGAGAGGAGAATGGCTCGTTTCCCGCGATTGAACAGAGCATCTACTCAGGCGCAATGCGCAATGCCACCGTGACGACGATTGCCCCCACGGGGTCCCTCCATCTCATCGCTGGCACCAGCAGCGGGATCGAACCGGTTTTTTCCCTTGCCAGCACCCGCCGGATCGGCAACCGGTCTGTTACTATCATTCATCCGCTCCTTAAAAGATATCTCAAAACCCTCAGTTCCGGCAGGGATATCCTTGCTCAGGTGAAGCGGACAGGGACACTCGGTACAGCACCGGTTCCCGAAACCATAAAAGAGCTCTACAGGACCGCCACCGAGATTTCTCCGGACCACCATATCCGCATGCAGGCAGCGATCCAGAAACATGTCGACAATGCCGTTTCAAAAACCGTGAACCTGCCCGAACATGCCAGTGTGGACGAGGTCTGCCGGATTTTCCTGCTCGCCCGATCCCTTGGATGCAAGGGGGTCACCATCTACCGGTACAACAGCAAGAAAGAGCAGGCACTCTCACGGGGTTGTGAGATGTGCCGGGTTGACGCGTGACCGGCGTACCGGGAAAGTATTACCCCAATCTCTAGATCAGGATGTCTGACAACCCGGACCGAGAGCCTCAGGCAGCCTAAGAACAGATTTAACCTTTCCAGCCGATACCGTCCGGCATTCTCCGACGGTAGCATGGATCCGTGCCTGCCCTTTTCACTGGGTCAGGGGCCGGTTTTTAGGACTAATTCGCGAAAAAACAGGACTAATTCGCATAAAATCACCAGTTCACCGACGTGGAAAAAAAATCCCTAAATAGGCCTAATTGTGGGCACGATCGTCCGCCGGATCGGGGTGTAATATGCCGGACACAGAAAAACCCCTGTTTTTCTTAGAAGTTCGGGTCTGCCCGCCCCTCACTTAACGAAAAGAAGGCTTGTTTTCGGATCCCCATTTCAGAGCTGCTCCCTCCTGACGCCGAGTGGGATTGTGTGGATGCCGGTGTGAGGGTTAGGGGGAAGTCCCGGTTGAATCATCCTTCGGGATACGTGTATTCCTGGTATCTCATTAAATACTGTATCAACAGATACTCACACAAACCGGAATCAGGAGACTGCCTGCCATGAGGTTTTCCAAAAACCCTGAGAAAAATACTGGCATCATCTGGTTAGTTATCACGATCGGCTCATTTCTCTTAATGATTCTGTTTGCCGCCGTGTTCCTTCCGTCGGGATTCACGTTCGGCCGTTTCTTTCCCGCAGTCATGCTCGGATGCGTATCTTTTCTGGGTATCATCTTCGCACCCACATTCTACTGGAGCGGGAAAAAACTCGACTCCCTGCTGGCGGGAAAGGATCTCCTCGCCCGCTGGTCGTACCGGCCTGAAGAGATCGGGTCCATGCTGGAAGACGAGAGAAAACGTCAGAAAAAGCTCAGGATTGTCGTGCTATTCTTTGTCTGCCTGTGCCTTGGCATGGGCGTGCTGTTCTGTTATGCATGGGGCAGGTGGGACTATGTCGCCGTCAGTGAATATGTTCTGCTCCTCATACTCACGCTGGTGTTTATATACGCCGGCCTGCCTGCAATGGGGTTTGGCCCGGCCAACGCAACGGATATGTATCTCGGGAGAAACGGCGTGCTCTTTGCCGGCAGGTTCCATGTCTGGGGGTTCTGGGGCGGTCACCTCGCGTCGGTAAACTATATGCCGGGGACGCCCGCATCGGTCGGGATCGTGTACTCGCATGTCTCAAACGAAGGCCCGCAGGTTATAAACCTCCGCATCCCCATCCCTCCGGGCAAAGAGCGGGAGGCGCAGGACGCGGTGCGGGCGCTGGTGTCGGGTGTAACCGTTAATGGTAAAGGAGAGAGATACCTTTCGATCACATGAGCCGTGGGGAAAGGGTACACATTCCGGCTGGCCCCGCCCGCTTGTGCGCCCCCCGTGCAGCAGGGGGTGGGGGGTTTTCTTTTTTCGTACGCTATGAAAAAAATTATGGCAATGGTCCAGACGATGTATTGACATACACAATATCATTGTTGTACCATGTCAGGTATAACGATGAACTGGCGATCTCTTCATTTCCCTGTAATGAATACAGATGTAAATCTATTTTCACGGGTTTTCTATTCTGTTCAGGATCATTTTCAGAAAATGTCCAGTAAATATCCCTTGCATCATCATCATACACCGGATTTCCCAATATGGTTACTTCCGACGTTGAAGGCATGACGTTGATGAAATATCCATAATCTGCAGACCAGATGTGCCTGCTTGCAACCAATTCACTGCCGGATACATTCATGATATCCAGCCGCAATCCTTTTGCCGATGAGATATGAGGGGAGAAATACTGCTGGTCCGGCCGGATTTTCATATCCCCGGGAACATTACCCGTAGTATTAAAAAACAGGGAGATCGAAAAGAAGACAAGGACAAGAAATCCTATCACCACGATGATGAATACAACCATACTCAGCCGCGGGTATTTTCCCGTTTCCGGGATTATTCCGCTCATTTTTTTCCCGATAGTCCACCCTAAATATGAGAAGAAGACGAGAAGGATACAGGTAAGCCAGGGAATTGACGCAAACAACCCTGAATATTTATTCGGTATCAATGGTATTAACAGGATGAAAAACAGCACTAATCCAACCCACATCGGCACTAAACAGACGAGCAGTATGGAGCGTTGAAAATCACCCTCGTACCAGGTAATAATCGTTTTAGACAAAAGAGTAATCTTTTTTTGGATATTCTCAGTATCCCTGCCCTGGAAAATCAGGTCAAATATCATAAAAAAACAGATAGTTAAGAATATCGCTCCAAAAAAAATGATTATTGAAAGGAAGATGGGGAGAAAATTATTTGAATTGGTAATCCAGGATGCCCCAAGAATCCGGGTCCCCATATTGGGTATAAGGGAGATCATGGTTCCGATTACACCAATCATGGTGAAAAGACGAAAATTTTCCCATAAAAACTCAAGGATTGTAAAGGAGGGTTTCACCCGTTTTTTACACGAGGGGCAGAAAATATCAGCAGACGTCAGCTCGCTACCGCAATCCGGACAATTTTTCATTATACATTTGTGTACTGCGTTTTCATTTCATAAATGATTTTATGAGAAATCCCAATTTTTATGCCGGATTTTTATCGCGCCGGGATACGCTTCACTGCCAGCGTTGCACGGCCTGCGACTTAAAGCCGCGATGCGCCGGGGCAGACACGGTGGAGAAGCTGCCGGGGTATTGCCGGGAGGGCGTGTTTCACGGGTGAGAAGAAGCGGAGAGGCGCCCGGTGAATAAGGTTGATGAAAAAAAGATTACCGGGATTATTTTTTGGCTTTCATGTAAAAAATTTGTTATTTTTTCCGGCGTCCAGCAAAATTTTCGCAAACTCGTCCGGCATGTCAGCCATTGGCACGTGGGATGAGGGCAACTCAAGGTAGGTCCATCCTTTTTTTCCGGCGGCAATTTTTTTCTTTGCGACATTTGTGACGATCTTAAATTCGCTTTTTGTACAGAGAATGTAAGTTTTTGGCAGCGGTTGTAGTTTCCTCGAGTCAAACTGCAGTTTTTCCACGTACGGCGGGGCCGGTTCCAAGCCGGCAAACGAGAGGGGGTCGCAACCACCGGAAGCAATAAGGTCAAAGAGTGATTGTCCCGGATCCGGCAATGCGGCATCGACGTACACCATGTGGCGGATCCGGTCCGGCATCTTCGCTGCAACACCGGTTATCACCATCCCGCCATAACTGTGACCGGCCAGAATAATATCTCTTAAGTCATTTTCGGCAATTAACGCGCAAACCTGCTCAATATGCTCGGTCAGGTTGCTGCTGTGTTCGTCTTTGAGTGTCGGCGCAAAGACGCGGTGGTTTTGTGCCGTAAGAGCAGGGACAACGGGATCCCATATCATGCCACCCATCGTGCCGTCGGGGGTATGAACCGGTTCTCCTCTCGTAAGTTTATTCCACGTATCGGTTGTCATGTTGCCGCCATGAACGAGAACGTAACTGGCCATTAAAAAACACCGTCCCTGCCTGAGAGTCCTGATACGACATTCCCTTTTTTAACTGATAAAATCTGTTGCATGGAAGTGATCGTTATTTTCAATGCACCAGCGTTATTCCATCCCGGCGGCCATCGGGATTGATGACTGCCTGACAGTCCATCCATGAGGGCAGAGCCGAAAGTGAGGCGGGTTTGCTTTATCATATACGTTAAAAGAAAGGATATTGTGACATGATGACACCCGATCAGGTCTTTATTAAAAAAAAGTGGGTCCTCCGGTTTCTGCTTCTTGCAGCGATTGTTCTCTTCACGGTCCCACCGGCCATGGCCGCAAACGTATCGCTCACTTCCCCGGATGGCAGGGGCTGGCGTACCGATGACAACGGCTGGATCTATCTCCATATCGAGGGGCCGCCCTATGAACGCGGGTTCCAGCACGGGTACCTTGCAGCGCCGGAGATTGCCGAAATTATTGACCATTTCAAGTATCTTACGCTGGAAAACACCGGCATGGAGTGGGATTTTTTTGTAAATGAATCCCCTCAACTTTTCCTGCCCTATATGGACGAGGAGTATACCGATGAGATCAAAGGTATTGCTGCCGGGGCACAGGCACGGGGCGTGGACGTCAGCTGGCAGGAGATCCTGACCTGGAACGGGTACGAAGAGCTGACCGGGTACTGGTGGCCGTCCGTTGCATCCTCATATTCCGCAGCCGCAACGCAGCCTGACAAGGAGCACTGCAGTGCATTCATCGCCACCGGTTCGTATACAAAGGGCAAAAAGATCGTCATGGCACATAACAGCTGGGATGACTTTTATACCGGCCAGTACTTCAACGTGGTCCTCGATATCAGGCCCGAGCAGGGGCACCGGATCCTCATGCAGGCGGCGCCGGGGTTTATCGACAGCGGGACGGATTTTTTTGTTACGGATGCCGGGATCATGGGGACAGAAACCACGATAGGCGGTTTTTCACCTTATAAATCCAACGAGTCTCCCGAGTTTTACCGGGCAAGAAAGGCAATCCAGTACGCAGACACGTTGGACCAGTGGGCATTGCTGATGAAAAAGCAGAACAACGGGGGCTATGCGAACAGCTGGCTGCTCGGGGATGCCAGCACGGGCGAGATCATGAGGTTCGAGCTCGGGCTTGCGTACTCGAATATAACGAAGACACAAGACGGTTATTTCATCGGGTATAACGAAGCGACCGACCCGAGGATCCGTAACCTTGAGTGCAGCGATCCCTTCCATTCAGATATCCGGACACCCTTTGGTGCACGGCAGGTGCGCTTCACCCAGCTGATGAACCAGTACCGGGGGAAGATAGATACTGAGATCGCAAAGACGATCCTCGCGGACCATTATGATGTTTACTTGAAGAAAGAAAATCCGGGTTCCCGGACAATCGATGGTCATTACGAGCTGGATAACTGGGAGTACGTGACGATACCGGGTCACCCGGCATACCAGCCGAAAGGTGCTGTTGACGGCAAGGTCACAGACAGTGATCTCGCAAAGAACCTCTCGTTCTGGGCCCGCTTTGGCAACTCGGCAGGGATGCCGTTTTATGCTGATGAATTCCTTGCTGAACACATCCAGTACGACTATCTCCGCGGGTACCTGAAGGACCGGCCAACACAACCGTGGACAGAATTTGCTGCAGATCACGGTACTGTTGCCGTGCAGCCTCTTGACGCTCCGGCACCGGCTGCTTTTGCGACCAGAACTGGTTTACCGGTCCCGGTTATTATCGCGGCGGTCATTGCCGTCATGGCAGGGACGGGTATTACCCGGAACAGGAGAAAATAATTTTTTTGCTCTGAAGAAAACCTTCGCGGGAAGAACTTGTTAGAACCTGTGGAATCCTTTGTCCATGACGTAACAACCGGGTTATTATGATGGGGTTGTGACACGGCATCCCTGCGGGGCCGGGTCATCAGGAGTAAATAATCCTGCGATCAACACTATGGATATGATCCCGAAGGTTCCCCTGTCTGAACTGTCCGGCCGCATGGAACGGTTCAGGACCCGGATGGATACGGCGCACCCTGACTGGGAACTCTGCGTCATCTTCAGCCGGATCAACCAGTATTATTTCACCGGCACGATGCAGGACGGGATGCTGCTCATCCCCGGCGGCGGAGAGCCGGAACTCTTCGTGCGCCGGAGCCATGAACGGGCACTCGATGAATCCCTGTTCCCTGCGATCCGGCCGATGGGCAGTTTCCGCGATGCCGCAGCGGTCACAAAGGCAGTCCCGGAGACCGCATATCTTGAGACGGAGGTCGTCCCCCTCGCCCTCCTCCAGCGGTTCCGGAAATATTTCCCGATAAAGAACGTTCTTTCCGCAGATACGGAGATCGCAAAGACGCGATCCGTGAAGAGCGCGTACGAGATCCAGCGGATGGAGCGGGCCGGTGCCATACACCGCTCGGTGCTGGAAGATGGCATCCCGAAGATGCTCCGGGAAGGGATGACCGAGGCGGAGTTCGGGGCCGGGGTCTATTCGCTGATGGTCAGGGAGGGGCATCACGGGATTGTCCGGTTCGGCAAGTTCCAGACTGAGATCGAGGTGGGGCAGCTTGGGTTTGGCGACAGCTCGATCTACCCGACGGCGTTCGATGGCCCGGGTGGCTGCCGGGGCATCGGGCCGGCAGCACCGGTGCTCGGGAGCCAGAGCCGCACGCTCCGGAGGGGAGACCTCGTCTTCATCGATAATGCCTGCGGGTTCGAGGGGTACCAGACCGACAAGACGATGACCTACATGTTCAAAAAATCCCTGCCGGAGGAAGCTGTTGTCGCCCACCAGCAGTGTGTCGATATACAAAACCGGATGGCCGCGATGCTGAAACCGGGCATAACACCCTCGCAGGTTTATTCCACGATCTATGAGAGCCTCCCGCCGGGATTCCGGGAAAATTTCATGGGATTTGGCAACCGGCGGGCAAACTTCCTCGGCCACGGGACCGGCCTTTTAGTGGACGATCTTCCGGTTATCTCGAAAGGGTCCGGTGAACCATTTGAGGAGGGAATGGTCCTTGCCCTTGAACCCAAGAAAGGGATCAAAGATATCGGGATGGTGGGCATCGAGAATACGTTCGTGGTCACTCCTCAGGGCGGCAGGAGCATCACCGGCCATCACCCGGGGCTCATGCTTGTTGAGTAAGAAAACAGGAGGATCCGTGCGGAGGCAGGTTTTTTTCGCATCCAAGGATTTCGCTGCAATGCAATATTGAAGGATTTGCCAAAAATTTTTATTTTACAAGCGTGTTGAAATTCTCTGTTTTGGCGATTTGTGTATTCTCTGCGGCAATAAGGAGGGGGACTTCCTCTCTCTCCGGCCACCAAGTCGAAGAACCTTCCGGTCCTTCTCAAACCTGCTCTTCCCCTCAGGAACAGCAGACACCCCCGGGAGCGTCAGAGCTTTTTGAATGATCTCTGCAAGAGCCAATTTTTTATAGCATTCCAAAAAAAATCATCCGGTGTTCTTCCCCGTTTTTTTAAAACAATTCGATATCTTTAACATGCCGCCATGCAGTGTTCTGTCTGATCCACATGTCCTGCCGTGTAATAATCCCGCTCCTGATCATTGCCATTCTGCTCATCACTGCCATCGCAGGTGCATACAGTGATATGCCGGAGAGCGTTACTCCCCTGCTTTCCCGGCTTTCCGTCACCGGGGGCTCCTCACTGGAGCCTCCCGCTCCGGCTGTCGCTGATTATGCACGGGCGGAAAAGTTCCTGCCCCAGAATGCAATTCCGTCCGTCTATAACGTGAACTGCGACCCCGGCTGGATCCCCGGCACGTCCCTGTTCTGGTACGTGGATAACGGAAAAGACGGCACGCAGTTTGTGCTGGTGAATGTGACGGCAGAGACACAGGCGCCGGCGTTTGACCATGAGGCGCTCGCAGATGCTCTTGCCGCTGCATCAGGGACGCCCGTTGATCCGGAGCATCTCCCGTTCAGTACCATCACGTTCGGCACCGGGATGGATACGGTCACCTTCACCGCGATGAACAGTACCTGGATTTACGAGCTGAACACCAGCCGGATCACGAAGGGGCCAATGGACCCGGCACTCGACCCGGCGCTGCTCGTATCTCCTGACCGGAAGCAGGGCGTTTTCTTAAAGGACAACAACCTGTACATCCGGGACCTTGCGTCGGGGATCGAATATCCCCTGACAACTGACGGCACAGCGGATAATTTCTATGCCCGCCAGTCCGATACGACCCTCGAGATCGTGTCGCAGGGCCGGTCGGGAGCCCCCGTGGTACCGTATGCAGCATGGTCACCGGACTCCACGCGTATTCTGACGTTTCAGGTCGACCAGCAAAACGTCCTCCCGCTGCACCTGCTCCAGGACGCCCCTCAGAGTCCCCGGCTGCGCCCTGTTGACTATACCTACCGCTACTCAATGCCCGGCGATGAGAACGTGGCACAGTACGCCTCGGTCGTGATCGATACCCGGACCCACAATGTCACCCGGGCCGGCTACAGGCCATGGCCCGAGACCTCGATGATGGACACCGGCCTTTTCAACCTCCAGTGGTGGAGCAGGGACAGCTCGCGGGTCTGGGCACTCTATGTCGAACGGGGGGAAACGACACTACGGTTCCTTGAAATCGATCCCGTTTCAGGCAATGCAAGGGTGGTCATCAGCGAAAGCGGGCCGAGCTACCGGGAGTCCAACCTTGATTACGGCGCTATCCCGAACATCTACGTGTACGAAAAGAACGGCGATATCATCTGGTTCTCGGAACGGGACGGCTACGGGCACCTGTACCTCTACGATACCGGCGGACAACTGAAAAAGCAGATAACCTCGGGCGAGTGGGTCATCCGGACACTTGTCCATGTCGATGAAGTGCAGGACTGGATCTATTTTGCTGCCAGCGGAAAAGAGCCGGGCATTGATCCCTATTACCGCCAGTTGTACCGTGTCCGCCCGGACGGTACCGGCCTGACCCGGCTGACGTTTGAGGACGCAGACCATGAGATCTCCTTTGCACCGGACGGGTCCTGTTTTGTCGATTCTTATTCGCGGGTGGACATGGCGCCGGTGACTGTCGTTAAGAATGCCGACGGGACCCGGTTGATGGACCTTGAGACAGGAGACATCTCGTACCTGGCTGCGCTCGGCTGGAAACCGCCCGAACGCATCACGGTAAAGGCACGGGACGGGACAACCGATCTCTACGGGCTGGTCTTCTACCCCACGGACTTTGATCCTGAGATATTATACCCGGTCGTGGACTCGGTCTACCCAGGTCCCCAGTATATCGTAACTTCCAAGAAATTCCCCGCGGAGTTCGACTGGACTTCCAAAATTTTCTGGAAGTGCCAGGCACTTTCCGAACTCGGGTTCATTGTCGTGAACATCGACGGGCTGGGAACACCGTACCGGTCAAAAGCGTTCCATGATGTGTCCTACGGCCATATGGGAGACGCCGGGGGCCTCACCGACCATGTGGGCGGGATCACCCTGCTTGCTGCCAGCCGCAAATTCATGGACCTGGAACATGTCGGCATGTACGGGCATTCGGGGGGCGGGTTCATGACGGCGCAGGCCCTGCTCACCTACCCGGAATTCTATAAGGCGGGTGTTGCATCGGCAGGCAACCAGGACAACCGGTTGTACGAATCATTATGGGGGGAGAAGTATGAGGGTATGCCTGACGGCAACAACTATCTCGAACAGGTCACGGCTAAGAAGGCAGGAAACCTGACCGGCAACCTGCTCCTTGTTACCGGAGACTTGGATGACAACGTACATCCATCGATGACCATGCAGCTTGCCAGTGCGCTGGTGAATGCGAACAAGACCTTTGACATGCTGGTCCTGCCCAACCGGAACCATGAGTTCAATTATGACCCGTACTTCATCAAACGGCAGTTCGATTATCTTGTCCTGCACCTCAAAGGTTCGACACCGCCGGAATATGTCTTCAATGTCCCGGCGATTACGGACTGATGGATGACACACTATTGTCCGTACTTTTTTTTTAAAAATGTCCCGGCAACCCGGACCTGAGGGGATATCACCTGCCCGGAACATTTCGGATCAGGCCCGCTCCGGCAACCCGCCAGGCATAACCATTGCCGTTCAGGCAGGTCGCGGCATGCGGTTCAGATATCATTAAGCTCAATCCCTGTATGACCCGGTCCGGTCTTTACCCCGGATCCGGTCCCGGCCCGTCCCCCGGTCCCTGCCGTGCGTTTGATCCCAGCCCTGAGTCTGGTCTTCCTGACCGGAGGACTGATCCCGGCTCGCGGACCAGGAATGGCGTTCCTCATCATCCTTGCGCCGGGCGGGAGTCTGATCCTTGTCCTGGCCGGGTTGAGACCTTCTTTCCGGGTCGGAATGAGGCTGCGGGTACAGCCGGGGCTTTGGCGGGCGACGGGTTGGCATAGTCAATGTTTTACTCTTCAATCATAAAGCAATCCCGCTTTACCCTGCCCGCAAGAGCGCCGGGCAGCCTGAGAACTCTGAACTCTTTTGTCGGGTGCTGTCGTGGTGTTTCCGATCAGAGGCAAGGAGTTTGGGATTATGGCCGGGTGTATATGAAGTGAGTTTACACAACCGGGGAATCCTTTTTTTTTAAAAGTTCAGGTATGTATCTTAGATTCATGGTCTTTAATCTGGTAATATCCATATACGTATGGAGCGGTGAAAAACCGAATGACAGACGAGACATTAACGCGCTTCAGGAGTGAACTTGGCAGTTTCTTTACTTTGATCCTCCTGAACCTGATATTTGGCGCCCTCGCTATGGCATTGGGGATGCAGTTCTTTATCACTTCAGTCCTCGCACTCCTGGCAGAAATGCCGGTATCGGCTCTCCATAATTTGTTCTTCTTTTTCCGGATCGCTGCGGGAGCGGGAAGCGCCGGGCTCGGGTTTGCATGGATCCTTGCCAGCGCGAAGATCCTGAAAGGGATTGCCGTGATCCGCAGGGAGTACAGGAACAGTCCTTCACCGGTGGCCAGCGAAGTCCTGACAGGGTGGATCCTCCAGATGACCGCCCATTACCGGCAGAATAAAAAAGCGATCGGGTGGATGACACTCATCTGCACGCTCGGGGGTGGGGTATTTCTCGCCCTTGGCATAATAAACCTTATCGGCGCTATCGCTGTCTTGGCTTCGTCCGCCGGCATCCTGGTCGTGAGCCTTTCTTTTATCGCTGCTGCGATCAACCTGACAATTGGTATCGAAAGTCTCCGTTTCTCTTCGTATTTCCGCAGGTACTCCCGTGCATGGGACAACCGGATTGGTGAGGTATCGCAGAACGAAAAGGCACTCCGGGATATCATGGAGCGGGGGTAATATGAGCGGCAGGAGAACCGAGTACGAGATCTACTGGGAGATTCTCGTGTACTGCACATCTCCCCGGTCCTTCACTGCTATAATCAACCGGTGCGACCTCAACTCGAAGACCGGGCAGGAATATCTTGAGTTTCTCCGGTCGAAGGGATATCTTTCTTTGACAAAAAATGGGGAAAGATCCATCTGGGTTGCGACAGGGCGTGCCGGTGAATATATTGCACTTTTTACCGAGCTGTATCAGAAATTGTTCGATACAATTCCGGGGTTCAGGTTGTAGTGCCCCGGGCCGCACTATTTAGTAGTTCGATCTTTTCAAAGCCATGCCAGACCGGTATTTCAGGGTGGCAAAGTATATGAGAGGACAAAAATGAAACAGTTGATTTGACATCCATGAAAGGCACCGGCCGGATGGTAGTGATAATTTTACTTATGCTCTTTTTTACCGGGTGTGTTTCCCATAACCCGAATCATGATATCACGGTCAAAAACCTTGATCCTGAAGGGTTCCCGCAGGATATTGTGGGCAATTTTGATGTGTATACCGGAAGTTTTCAGGTGAAGAACCCGACCAATACCACCTTTGAGAATGTCGAAGTGGATATTTTCCTCACTCCAACCGCCGCGTATTGCCATGGACTTACAAAAACGTTCACCATTCCCCGGCTTTTCCCTCTTGAGAAAAGAACCGTAGAGATTTCCATCGCTGAATTCGGTTCTCTCGATTGTCAGTATGATTATAGCTACCAGATCTTCACTCAAAACATGGTATAAATGGGATTTCAGGAATGGTTTAACAGGCTCAAAAAAACCTTACGCCCGGAAAAATCCGGCAAGAAAATTTTTGAGTGCTAAAATAGTACTGCTCAATAAGTCAGGCCGCGAAAAAAATTTGCCATCCATACGGTACTCAGTTTTCCGGGTAACAAACTCAAAAAATATGATTAAAGCCGGCCGTACTTTTTATGGGCCTGCTCGATTGTCAGGATCTCATGGACTTTTACGATCCTGTTCTTCTTGTCCACACTGTAAAATGCGGTGTATGTACGGGCGATATGAAGCCGGTAGATCTCCCTGCCACCGGAAAGATCCAGTTTTTCCTTATCGCCGCCACTGCCACAAAACGGGTTCTCCTCAAGTCCTTTGAGGGCGCTTTTGATAATCCGCCGGGACTTTTCCGGTACGGTGCCGATGAATGCATCGGCAGTATTGTGGACCTTTACATCAAAGGTCAATCTTTAATCTCCGAAAGGGGCACATACTCCGAGTCCGGGCAACTCTCCCAGATCTTTACATCTTCCTCAAGCCGGGCTTTCTTTACGCGTTCGATCATATCAAGAAGGAGATCATCATAGGTCTGGCCGGCCCCCTTCATCTCGCCGAGCTTTTTCCAGACAGGCCCGGATACCGGAATCCTTTTCACCGCTGCCATGAGTATAGTGTAAACATTGTAAGCACTTAAAACCTTTACAATGGATTGACAGTTCCCGGATTCCCGCGGACAGTTACAGTGAGCCTAAGAGATGAGGTACGTTTCATGCCGGCACTCTCCGACGGTGACATCGTATAAGGATCCTCCAGAAGGATGATCCTGCACACTAAAATATGTCTTATTCCGGAAAAACCAGGTCTTAATCGCCAGAAAACGGCCCTTTTACACCAATGTACCGACGTGATTTCAAAATGTCCTTTTATGTCCTTTCCAGCGGCATATCCGTTCACGGGTTACCGGTAATATGTTGGAAACAGGAAAAACCCCACTTTTGGGGGGTAAAATTGGAGATTTTCTCCAACGGACACCGACGTGAATTTCAGGCAGACAAGTGTCAGACAACCCCGACAGACAGCTGCAAAGAGACTAAGAGACAGCAGTACTTTTCCGGACGGCACTCTCCGACGGAGACCTCGATCGAAGCTTCCCTTTTTCAATGATCCGGCGACCAGGTTTTCGCAAAATGCGACCGGGTTTCAGGCTTTTTTTGGCTTTGTACCGGCGGAGAATGCCCGGCCAGATATGTCCACGTTTGGACGGCTGATTGTTTCCCGAATGATGTGCAGGATGTTGCAGATGACGTAACGCTGCTATTGCCCGAAAACCGGGGGATCCGCTCCGACGGTCACCGACGGGAATTTACCGTTGATCTCCGGAAGAAGCGTATTATCCTCCATCACACTATCTCTTCATAGTGAATTCCGGTATGGCAACAGTCGAGGATACTCTGGAAAACCAGGAGATCTGCAAAAAATACTGCGGGGCATGTCCGACATACAAGCGCAACATGCTTGCACGATACCAGCCCGCCACGCTCTTCTGCGCACACGGAACATCATCGGCCCCGTCAAAAGCAAAAACGGTGGGGTGCTTCTGTCCCGCATGCGAGCTCTTTACCAAGCACGGTCTCGTCATCGGGTACTTCTGCTCCAAACGGTGAGGGAAGAATTATCGTTGAGTTTCCTGTCACTGCCCGGGGGCGGGAACGCACTCTCACGGCTGGGCATGTCAAAAGACAGTGAGAAGGGTAGCCCGGGGCCGGGGAGTGCAGGAGGGGCCTTGCCACATCCGCGGAAGTTACGCGGGACAAAAAAGCGTGGCTGCTACGGCAATTTCAGCGATGAAGAAACTCAAGAACACAATCACAGAACCGGTCCGGGCACTGGTACATCAGGCCGTGACCGGCACCGGGTATCCCGACCAGATCCGAGCCGGAGATCCGCTCATGCAGGATACGGGAGTTCACGGGAGGGACGATCTCATCATCGTTCCCGGTGATAACCAGTGCTGGCGAAAGAATTTCCAAAAGGCGGGAATATGATCCCGTCCATGTGAAGAAAGCATCCATCTGGCGTGCCACAACCTCATTCCCCGGCACCGGCTCATAGAGTTCCGGACAATAGCGGAAAGGATCATGGAGAGCAAGCCACGATGCCGGGAAGAGCAGGGAAAACATCCGGTTGATGACATCCTGCACCGTCCCGCTCTTATCCGTGAGCCGGGATAAGGTCTGCGGCTGCATCCGTACCGATTCGGATCCTCCGCATTCACCGGCAACAAGGATGAGCCGGGTCATTTTTGCCGGAAAACTGAGCGCAAGTTCCTGCGCAATGGATGCTCCCATGGAATGACCGAGGATATGGGCAGAGGAGATGCCAAGAGAATCCATCAGCATTGCGGTATCACGGGCAAGCAGGGGGATGGAGAGCGGTTTTTTTGATGCACTGGAATATCCTGTATTCCGGTTATCGAAGATGATGACCCGGAAATGAGAAGAGATCGTTTCAAGGACGGGCGGGTTCCACGTGTCCATCGTTGCCCCAAGGCCGTTGATAAAAACAACCGGATACCCGGAACCGAGTTCACTGTACGCAAGCGTCACATCGTCAACAGGTACGGTCTTTACCGGGATCCGCGTCACGACACGATCTTAACGCAAAAGACTAAGTATCTTTCTGTGCAATCCATGATTTTCCGGTACAATGGATACAGGGATTTTACTGGGCGGGTGACCGCCGGACGGGGCGCTTTTTATGAAGATCGCCAAAGGGGGGCGGGATTGTCCCACACAGCCGCTTTTCCTGTTCAGGATCCAAGCAGTGTGCGGAGGTTTCGGGCCGGCAGGGTATTGATGATATCCTTAGCTTCCAGCCAGCCGCGGCGTGCGGTGGCAATCCCGAACTCCATGAAGTGCAGGTGATCAGCGGAGTGGGCATCCGAACTGACTGCGAACCGGCCGCCGTACTTTCCGGCCTCCATAGAGTTCACATCAGAGAGATCGAGACGGCCCGGGAACCCGTTGATCTCAAGAAAGATACCGTGTCCTGCGGCAGTTTTAAAGACCGTCGGGAGGTCAAGCGCTGCTGCTTCCCGTTTCCCGATGATGCGTCCGGTCGGGTGGCTGATGATATCGACATATTCATTCTGCATGGCCGAAAGCATCCTTTGTGTCATCTCGTCTTTCTCCATTTTAAGGTTCGAATGGACGCCTGCCACAACCACATCGAGGTCTTGGAGGGTCTTGTCAGCAATATCCAGGCTCCCGTCCGCACCGATATTGCATTCCACGCCTGCGAGCACTTCAAAACCATCGAGATCGCGGTTGAGCTGTTCGATCTCGTTCCTCTGTCCTGCCAGCTGCTCTCCGGTCAGGCCGCGGGTAACCTGCGGGCTCCGTGCATGGTCGCAGATGGCGATATATTCATACCCCAGAGCCTTTGCCGCCTCTGCCATCTCCCGTATCGTGTGGGAGCCGTCGCTCCACGAGGTATGGACATGGAGGTCACCACGGATTGCCGTGTAAGGGACAATATCAGGCAGTCTCCCTTCCCGTGCCGCTTCGATCTCCCCCCGGTTCTCCCGGAGCTCGGGCTCAATGAACGGCAGGCCGAGCGCCCGGTAGATATCGTCCTCGCCCGTCCCACCGGTTATCCTGTTGGTTGATAGATCGGTAAGGCCATACTCGTTCAGGCTCCGGTTCCGTTCAAGCGCGAGCCGGCGGAGCGCGATATTATGGTCCTTTGACCCGGTAAAATAGATCAGGGCGGCCCCGTACTGATCCTCCGCCACGACCCGCAAATCGACCTGGATCCCGTTATCGAGCAGGACGGAGCTGCGGGTCGACCCGCGGGCAATGACCCGGTCCACGCCGGGAAGCGTGCAGAACCGTTCCATGACCGTTTCCGGTTCTTTCGATGCTGCAAGGATATCGACGTCGCCAATGGTCTCCTTCATCCGCCGGATCGACCCGGCAACGCTGACCTGCTGCGTTGAGGGGAGTTCTGTGAGCTGGTGCACGATCGCCCTCGCGACGGGGATGATCTGTCCAAGGAGGACACGCCCGCCGGCGCTCTTATGCGTCCTGATGCTGCGCAGGATGTTTGTTTCGCTCTGTTCCCCGAACCCCGGCAGGTCGCGGATCCGCCCGGCCTTTGCCGCTTCCTCAAGCCCGGCAATGGTATCAATCCCGAGTTCCCTTGTCAGGATCAAGGCCTTTTTCGGCCCGATACCTTCCAGTTCTGCCAGTTCCCGGACGCCCTTGGGAAGTTCCTTTTTCAGGAGTTCCAGGTACGCAAGCTCTCCGGTCCGCACGATCTCGTCAATCTTTTTTGCAAGATGGGTACCGACGCCATAGATGTTCTCGAGTTTCCTGCGCCGGGAGATGTCGGCGACATCCTCGTCCAGCGCCTCGATCACCCGTGCTGCCCGTGCGTACGCCTGCTGTTTGAACTTTTCTCCTTTGACCCTCAGCAGGTCGGAGACCTCGTAAAATAGTGCCGCAACCTGCCGGTTGTTCTCAGGAACCCGCGTTGTCATGCATCAGACCTGTCTGCAGCCCGCCATCTCTCTGCACGGGATGATCCCCGGATTAATCCGGCAGAGGGCGCCTCATCCCTGCAATGCCTGGCATTTCGGTTGCCGGGTTTTCCTCCAACGTACTTACCGATCAGAGCCTTTAATTGCATACCTTAAAAACTGCATCCTTCAGAAGAACCGGGCCGGAGATCTCCGGACGGGGAATGCGGGAACACCGGAAGCAGCGGGGCAATCATGCGGGAAATGTCCGGATCGGTTTTATTACGCCTGCGATAAGAACCAAAAAAACAGGGATAGCTATATCATGATAGAAAGGACAAGCCGGAATCATTCGTAAACTTATACTACAGGGGCTGAATTGCTTATGGGAAAATGTACGTTTCCAATGCGGGGTGCAATGTTTTTTACAATCAGCCTCGCGATAGTCTTATGCACGCCGGTTCTTGCCTGGAACTGCCTGACAGAAAACGCTGCAATGCCGGGATTTACCAGTCCCACTCACCAGTATATCGATGAACAGGCATACAGGAACCTCATAAACGATCCGGCATTTCCCGCAGTGCGGGACCGGTTTCCCACACTTGACCGGATTCTTGCAAACGAAGGGATCAGCGTGCAGGGAACCCTTCCTGATATCCGGATGACCGGCCCAGGGCCGGACGATCCCTTCAACACCCCGCATTCATTCCACGAGTATAATCCAAGGACGCGGCAGGGGAATACGCCGCTTGTGGCAGCGTTCTATTATGATTCCCTAAAAAACGACCTCGTGAACGGGGGGGATGCATCCCGGGATGCCGCATATCTCGGTCATTTTATTGCCGATGTCAGCTGCCCTTACCATATCAATGGCATGTCTCCCGGTGACGCCCTGCAGCGGCTTGACAGCGGCAATTTTTCTCTTGGACCGGAGATTACCGGGTACTGCCTGCCTTACAGCAACGTGGGCGCGGGCAGGGCCGTACAACCCTTCCACCTGGGCGGCCTGGAACTGCGGGGCTCCGGTGGTCTGAACTGCACAAACTGGTCCCGGGAGCTGGAGAACTGGCGCCTGCTGTACGCGCAGGATCCTGAAACCGAAGACATGTTCGATCCCTGGTACGAGGACGGTATCGTTTCGCCCGAGCTGGGCAGCACCCACCTGAAGTGGGAATATAATGCCTGGGCAAACTACAGCCGGGCGGATTATACCGTCACCGGCTATTCTCCTGAATACCGGAACATCGGAGGCAGCGGGAACAGGAACAACATCGATGCATTTACCCGGGAGATCGCAAACACGACCCTGCGGTACCAGAAGGATCTCTTGGACGAATCCACGCAGGTTGCGGATTATAACGCTTCAAGCATTCTCGCACAGGCATATTACCGTTCCATCACCGATGTATATACCGCGTGGCGTTCCTCGTTTTGTGCACTCATGCCATCAGTCTCCCTTGGAAATGTTTCGGAAACGGGCGACCGGGAGGTGATTGTCACCATCAGGAACCTTGCAAAAGAACCGGCGACAAACGTGTGGGTCAGGACAGAGATCAGTGGGGATACGGGTTCCTGCCTCGGGGGTCACGGAAACGAGTATTACTATGGCCGGATCCCCGCGGAAAGTAAAGCCGTACTCGGTACGCTCTGGACGGTGAAAAACACTGCAGGGTGTAACGGGAAAATTACCGCCAGTATCAAAGTGCTGGGGGATTACAAAACCACACCTGACTCCGGGCGGGCATATACTGAGGAGATGTTTGGAAACAGCCCTGGTCTTCCGGTACCTGACCTCAGCGCCTTCTCCCGTATGATCAGACCGGCACAGAAGAATTCTTTTTAAACGGGAAAAACCGGGCGATGGGGGATTTGGCGTACGGCCGGAACATTTTTTCCGGAAAAAAAATTCCCTGCTGCAGGATGAATGCCCGCTCTCATTCACAACCTTTAACGTCTTGTACGCATAATTCCACGCGTAAAACAGGTGATCTCTCATGGCAAAGAAACTCATGGAGTATTTCAACAAGTCCCCGAGGCTCGGGACGCTTTCCACTGCCGACAAATCAGGAAAGGTCGATTCCGCAGTCTTAGGCTCGCCCCGCATGACGGACGAGAAGACCGTGGTCGTAGGGCTCGGGAAGAACCGCACGCTTGCAAACCTCCAGCAGAACCCGCACGCCGTTTTCCTGGTGATGGAGCCGGGAAAGACGCTTCCGGACTGGAAGGGGGTCCGGGTCTACCTGAAGGCAAAGAACATAGCGACATCCGGGCCGGCGCTCGAAACGTACAAGGCCCAGATGGCGAAGGTTGCCGGGGAAGCGGTTGCAAAGAAGATGGCTGCTGTCGTGAATTTCGAGGTTACGGAAGTCCGGCCGGTCGTGGACATGGGCCAGGGCTGGGAGAAGTCGGTATAACCGGTATCCGGAAGGACAAAGCGGAGACCCACCGGTATCCGGAACCCGGAAACCGGCATTCAGCTGCCGGTCTTTCTGTCCCTGCACTGCCGGGAGAGATGATCAGCGTGCCAGAGCGGCTCGGTGAGCCGGTGTTTAGTTGTCGCCGCGAGTGCCATCGCAACGGCCTGGGTAAGGTCCACCTTGTGGCCGGCAGAGACGAAGACCGGCTTTGAACCCTCAACCGTCCGGACCGCCATGCCAATCACGTCGTCCCCGTCAAGGACCGGCCGGATGGACCCGCGTGCAGTGCCGGGAAACGCGGCCGTGCCGGTCAGGAGCCGCTGTGCCACGCCGATTGATGGCAGGTCGAGGATAACCCCGATGTGGCTTGCGATGCCGAACCTTTTTGGGTGTGCAACTCCGTGCCCGTTGATGATGATGAGATCGGGGACCGTATCGAGGCAAAAAAACGCACTGAGGATCGCCGGCCCTTCCCGGAAGGACAGGAACCCGGGGATGTAAGGGAACGGGATCTCCTCAGCGACGCAGGCCGTCTCCACGACCTCAAGCCCTGGAAACGCCAGCACGGCGATGGCGGCATGGATCCTGTTTTGTGCGTACGCGGCATCTGCGCCGGCAACGTACCGGATTCTGTCAGTATCGATCGTTTTTATTGTCCTGCAGCGGTGCCGCAGCGTCTCCTGGATCCGCTGTGCATCGGCGGGACTGTCAGCATGGATGAGACCCCAATCTACATCGGACGGGGATCTTTCACCTCTCCCTACTTTTGTTCTGGGAACGGGCATGCCCGGCAACTCCTGTCTCACATGTCCGACCGGCATGAGACAGAGCGGCACGTGATCCGGCAGGGGCGGCGATACAGCGAGGCATCCGGCGGCAATGATGCATGCTGCGACAACCTGAAGGATGACCACAGGCGTACTCATTGCCGGTGCCATTGGCCCCCCCCTTCCCCTGATGGCCTGCTCTGGCATAACAGATCACCAGCAGATTCCGAACCCCGAAAACTCACCGGTCGCACCGGACCGGGTTACCTCCAGCGTTTCCACCCGGATGAACGGATCCCCGTGGGCACGGACCTTTTTGATAAACCTGTCAAGGGAATCGTCCCTGCCCTCGGCAACAATGGCAACGGAACCATCCGGCATGTTCCGGACAAACCCGTGCACGCCGGTCTCGCGGGCACAGTCGGTTACAAAGTACCGGTACCCGACGCCTTGGACCCTTCCTTTTACGCATGCCGTGATCCGCATCATTGAGAGGAGGGTGGCAGAGCTTTACATTAAATCTTTCCCTGACGGCTGCAAGTGAAGGCCGGCTGGGTGTTCCGGCTCCTCTGGTACGGCAGTCTCATGCCTCGTATTGCCCCAAAAAAGACGGTAGTATTAAGCATTCTCCTGCCGATAGCGGACGTAAACTGCCATGCTGCAGGAAAGACCTGTCAAGCGGCCCGGCGGTTTTTCCTATGGAAGTCTTTGTCGGAACAAGCGGGTGGTCCTATGGCTGGAACAGGGGCGGGAACCTTGACTGGTACCTTGAAAACTCCGGGCTCAATGCAGTCGAACTGAACGCAAGTTTCTACCGGTTCCCGTTCAAGAACCAGGTGTCGGGCTGGTCGAAGAAAGGCAGGGGCCTGCACTGGTGCGTCAAGGTCCACCGGTCCATTACACACCAGCACAAGTTCAACGATGCCGCCCGCGAGACCTGGCAGCGGTTCCTCGACCTGTTCGCACCGCTCGACCCGGTCATCGATCACTACCTCTTCCAGGCGCCGCCGTCGATGACGAATGCCGGCCGGTTCACCACGTTCTTTACCGGTCTCCCGCGGCAGGAGAAATGCGTGCTTGAGATCCGGAACCGCACCCTTCTTTCAGACGATCCGGCCTGCAGGAAACTTGAGGAACATGTGCCGCTTGTGTCGGTCGATTCGCCGGATGCGAAAAACAGGATCTTTGCAGGAAACCTCGTCTACCTGAGGATGCACGGGCGCGACGGGTGGTACCGGCACGATTACTCGCAGGAGGAACTTAAAGAGACCGCCGCACTGGTCAGGGAGAGCGGCGCAGGGAAGGCGTATATTTTTTTCAACAACAATCACGCGATGCTTGGGAATGCGCAGCGGATGAAGGAACTCCTTGCCGGTCCGGGGACCTGAAACATGGACCTCCCGTTCGATCCCCTCCTCCGGGCCAGGGAGACGGAAGCGGCCGTGATGCAGGGCGGGCGGCGGAAGTACTACCGGTTCCGGGCCTCGCGTCACTATGGCGGCATCGTGACCGCCGATGCCGTGGGGTGCCCGTTCCTCTGCGCGTACTGCTGGAACTACCGGCGCAACGAGGATCCCGCACGGGCCGGCGAGTTTTTTGCTCCCGGAGAAGTCGTGGAAAAACTCACGTCGATCGCACGCAGGAAGGACATCCGCCTCTTCCGGGTGAGCGGGGCGGAACCGGTCCTCGGCCCGGCCTCCTTTGAACACCTGCTGCGGGTCATTCCGGCGGGGAGGTTCATCATCGAGACTAACGGCCTTGTGCTTGGCGCACAGCCGGACCTTGTAAAGAAGCTCTCCGGGCTTGACGTCTCCGTCAGGATCAGCATCAAGGGCTGGGACGACGAATCGTTCGAACGCGTAAGCGCGGCGAAACGGGAATTTTTCCGGTACCCGCTCGTTGCATTGAAAACGCTGCTTGACACCGGTATCGATGCATGGCCCGCGGTGATGGGAGATCTCTTTTGTGCAGAAGGCATGCGGCGTATTGCCGCACTCATGGAAGAGGCCGGCATCCATACCCGCATCGAGACGGAGTACCTTGAACGCTACCCGAACGTCATCTCGATGATGCGGCAGCGCGGGTGGGAGATCTCCGGCAGGCGGGAAGAGAGATGATCCCTTGAAAAAGTGAGACTGGAAATTTTTCCAGAACACAGGAATTTTTTTTAGGATTTTTTTTTCCAGCACGAAAAAAATTTCCAGGAAATTTTCCGGATCGCAAAAAAAATCTGATAAATTTTCCAACTCAAAAAAATTTTTTTAAAAATTTGGCACAGCAAATATTTCCGGAATTTATTATTTTAAAAAAGATCCGATCAGAAGGGTTCCTTTGGCAGAAGCGTCCCATACCGTCATTTCCCGTGGAACCCTGATCGGTCTTGAGAACCGGGGCATCCTTCCTAGCTCCCGATGAGCGGATCTCTCCGACGGTGGCCCCCTTAAAGGGGGAAGCGTTTCTCATGGTCCGGGATACAAAACCGGGGATAATTCCCCAAAAACCGGGGATAAGTCCCTCTTTTTCACTATTTTTCAGACGTAAATTCCAGGAAACAAATATCAACAATTGGGGGCACGATCTTTTCAAATACGGACTGCAGGACGTTGGAATACTGAAAAACCCTGTTTTTCCTCGAAGTTCGGGATCCATCAATCCTGACGGACCCTCACTTACAGAAAGAAGGCCTGTTTTATCCCTCATTTCGGAGATTTTCTCCGACGGTCACCGACGGGGATTACCGTTGATCCCCCGAAGAAGCGTATTATCCTCCATCACACTATGTCTTCATAGTGAATTCCGGTATGGCAACAGTGGAAGCTACTCCGGGAAACAAGGAGATCTGCAAAAAATACTGCGGGGCATGTCCGACATACAAGCGCAACATGCTTGCACGATACCAGCCCGACACACTCTTCTGCGCACACGGGATATCGTCGGCCCCGTCAAAAGCAAAAACGGTAGGGTGCTTCTGTCCCGCATGCAAGCTCTTTACCAAGCACGGGCTCGTCATCGGGTACTTCTGCGCCAAGCGGTAAAGCGATTTTTTCCGGTCCGGTTTATGCCTTTACTTCCAAATCCATTTCGATCCCACCGGTTGCGCCGAGCACGATATTGTATATGACCGCAACAATTGCGCCACCGATAAAACCGAGAACTCCTCCTGCAACAATCGCAATGACAAATGCAAAAATCCCGGCACCGATCCCGACTGCATGGGAACCCATCGCGGATCCCATTACTCCCACACCGAGGGCAAGAGCGATTCCCATGAAAAAACCCCAGACCAGTCCGAAGACTGCAAAGAATTTTCCGACACTCATGACACCTAATTGTTTGATCGTGTATGTTGAGATGGTCATGACAGGATATACTTCCTGATTGAATATGAAAGATCGTAGCTTTCCCGGCAACGCGTTTTCCGCGTCTGCCTGTCGTGCAATTCAGGTAAGGGCGGCAGGCACTTCTCAGTACAACCGGATAAAAAAAGATGATTAAAGCCGGCGATGAGTTGGGGCATGGGATGGATTTGTGGCGACCTCGCGCTCACATGTTTAAAATAATCCGGAGGGATGAAACTTTCCCATCAGGATCAGATAGAGGAGAAGGTAAAACATTATGACGATAATCACCGCCGAAGTGACTACAGCTATCAGCGCAGTATTTTCTGGGATATCCTGGCGTTTTGTCAGTCCGCATTTCATCAGGTACAGGCTCCAGAACAGTCCCAGGTTGCCAACGAGGGGTATCCAGCCGATCGCTGCCACCGGTGTTGTTGCATAGAATAACGACCTGAATGTCTGGTCAAACGAAGTATTCCCCCCAAGGAAAAAGACAATCAGTTGGGTGAGGATCCCAAAAAGGATCCAGCCTCCCAGAATAATACCATATGAACCGACAAACACCAACCCGTATTGCGGTTTGGACAGGGCAGCCGGTAAGTAAAAAAGAGCTACCGGGATAGAAATCAGCACCACCATCGCAAGGAAATACAGCAGCGATGACATAAAAGAAATGTCCCGCAACCGGACCAGCATCGGCTGCGGGTTTTTCAGCAGTCCAAAAAAGGTTTCCCAGAACCGGGGGCGAAGTGGTGCCGCGCTTTCCCCGTTGTGCGCGACCGTACCGGACGCCGGAATTGTATCACTGGCGATAGTCTGAGAGATTTCAGGGAGGGATTCAACAGACGATTCCTTAAACTTATTGCTGTCTTCAGTAAAAGACATGTAAAACAGGAGCATCATTGTTACAGCAGCGAAGAACAGGATCATATGAACAGCTAAAAAAAAAGATGAATCGGAATAGTCATTTATCATTCTTGGGATTTCAAATACTGCAAAACAAGCGAGAATCAGAATCATCAGGATAGCAAAATACAGGGACGTTTTCCTTGACATTTTAAATTTTTTAGATCCAGGAGGAGTTCTCAGACACCACTTCCCGCAGGATAACCGAATATCGAGGATATAACAGGCGAAACTCCATAGTCCCCAGAAAAAAGACCCTTCCAGGATTGAAATATTGAACTGGAGCCCTTTCGAAGGGACAAAAAAAACCTGTAAAATATTCAACATCAATAAAATCACGCCAATGACAAGACCAATGGACAGGAGAATTTTCCCGGTCCTTATCAGGTATGGTTGCAGAGATGCCGTTGTCATGAGGGAATGTGAATTATTATTTTATATTATTATTAATAATTTACCAGCTCGGATATTTTTGGTAGGATCTCCGGCCTACCTTGAGACATGCCGTGAGGCTTATTAAAAAAAATATTTCCCAAATTTTATAACCGATAACCTGATACTATCATCAATGGTTCCTGAAGTACGGTTTCGGGTTTCCGGTCTGGTTTTTTTTATTTGCCTGTTTCTGGCAGTCCCGGTGCATGCCGTTGAAGGGGGCAATCAGCAAGCGATACAGGAAAATACGCCATACCCGCTGGTGACCGGAATATCAGGCGGGCCGTCACTGCTCCTTTCAATCAGTGATATCTTCAGTGTTAAGGACATTGTATCGTTCAATGTAATAGCAGAAACCAATACGCAGTATAGCGAGACTGCATTTTTTGTCAATTATAATCCGGCAGTCCTGACTTATAAAAAGGCAAACATCACGATATACGACGACGAGACAATTTTTTCCTCAGAAATCGTCAGGCCGGGCGTTATGAAAATCTATATCGATTTCCCGGCAAGTGATCCCTACCGGATAATACTGGGACCAGAAACCCGCCCTCTCGTACACATTGATTTTCTGCCATCCGGACAACCCGGAAGTTCCTCGGACTTAACAATCACTCCAATAAATGCGAGCATCGAGAATAATGGCTTGCGCCAGGAAGTACCCGTTATTGCAGGCCCCGTCCGACAGCTTAGCATCAAAGGTTCTTCATCAAACAGTTCGCGGGTAGTTTCTCCGCTCATACTCTCAGTCCATAATGCTACTGCTGCTCCCGATGAGAATTTCCATGTCCTTGTTTATTTTGAAAGCAAAGGCGGGTTTTCAAGGACCAATTTTGTAATGCACTATGATCCTTCTGTGATAACTTTTAACAGTGCTATGCTTACCTGGTCCGGGCTGTCCACCGAATTTAAAACTGAAGAAATAAAATCCGGGAATGTCTCGATCCATATCCTCGACAAGAGCGTTATTGCAGGCAAAAACCAGCTGCTGATCTGCAATTTTACCGCCCGGGGAAAAGAAGGAAGTGAAACTGAGCTTACCATCATTCCCGTCAGTGCAGGAGTGAGCTGGCTTCAACAGGCAGACCTTCCTGTTTTAGCCAACGGAACCGGGTGGGTCCGGATTGTTAAGAAATCCCCGGAAACTGCATCACCATCTCCCACGCCTGTTCCGGTTTCGACAACCAATCCCAAAAATTATTCCAGTCAGGTAATCCAACCCGTTGGGAAACCTTCACCGGAGACCACCGCAGGACTCACCCCGGAAACCACCGGGACGCCTGATCAGGGAATCATGAAGGATATCCTTAATCCGATCGGCTATTTCCTCCGGGTGATTTTTGGAATCGGGTAATCCGGTTATAGTAGACCAATGAAAAAAGAACATAATCTGGTTACGTTCGATCCATTTCCGGAGTGATGGCCACACACCCGGAAAAGACCGAACAAAAATAGTTTTCAAACCGGAAAATTTTCCGGCAAAAAAATCAAAGCCGGAAATTTATGGATGCAAAAAAAATCCAATGCCGAAAGAAACCTATTATCCACAGTGCACAGATCATCCCCTATGATACCCCGCCGTGAAAATGTTCCCGATGACACCGAAGAGAACCGGGAGATCTGCAGGAAGTACTGCACGATCTGCCCGACCTACAGGGCGCACCACTTTGAGAACTGCGAGCCAAAAGAGCTCTTCTGCATACGCGGCCGGACCTCGTGCGAAGACACAAAAGAGGTCCGGTGCTACTGCCTGGGCTGCGAGCTCTTCTCAAAATACCATCTCCAGCTCGCGTACTTCTGCACCAAGGGATAGGCAGCCGGATCCCCCGGCCCTGAACACTTAATCGCCCGGGAGACAAGCTGAGCTCTTCTCTCCCCGGCTCTCCGACGGAGACATTTCCTGCGGTCCCCCTTTTTCACAGTTTTTCCGGCCAGGTACCGCATAAATGCAGCCAGGTTTTCCCTTTTCAGATCTATTTTCCCGTCGGTGAATGACCGGCCAGATATGTCCACGTTCCAGCAGGAGATAATTCCGGAAACGGGCTGCAGGACGTGGGGGCACCGGAACCCCTTGTTCTGCCCCTTTATTCGAGGTTTGTTTTCGACAGACACCGATGGGGATTTCAGGCAGACAAGTGTCTGACAACCCGGGCCGGGCAGCTGCAAAAAGCCTAAGAGACAGCAGTACTTTTACGGACGACAATCTCCGACGGTAGCACCGATCCCGGACGCCCGGTCCGGACCCGGATTCCGGGCATAATTCATGAAAAACCGGGCATAATTCCCATTTTTCCACCATTTCTCCGACGTAAAATCCAGGAAACAAATAGCGCTAATTACGGGCACGATCGGGTGCCGGAACGGGGTGTAGCCTGTTAGAACATAAATGTAGAGTGACAGAGTTTCTGTCCTAAAATAGTGCCAGTATTTATGTCCGCTTTCAAGAGCACCGATCAGGTGCTTGTGGGTGAAAGCGACAATGGAGATCAGGACCAAAGCAGTCGTATTCTATGAAGAAGGGATACGAAGTGCAAGAGAGATCGGAGAGACGTATAACATCTCCGAAAGAACGGTGAGACGATGGGCGAAATC
>Ga0265595_1000482_pt1 | contig 35550 bp, 26 predicted proteins | sample saktaG_15_FD_190148 | JGI IMG/M metagenome (GOLD analysis project Ga0265595, IMG submission 190148) | Saline water microbial communities from Sakinaw Lake, British Columbia, Canada - sak_2013_06_06_50m | ecosystem: Environmental > Aquatic > Non-marine Saline and Alkaline > Saline ...
ATCTCTCGCAACAATATATTTATCAATTTTATTTGGTGAATACTCTATTATTTGAACTACACCGAGAGTATCGATTTTAAGATGGAAATTATCATTTGGATGTGAGTAGCGTAGATCATAAAGTGTGCTAAGCTCTTTTGTAATTTTATATGCATCCTGATAGGATACATCATTATCAAAAAGAATGGAATAGAGCGATTTCCCACTCTTGAGTTTTCCATACACATGATCATAAGGATCAGGCGGTTCAATTTCTATGAGCTGTTCATGATGCGTACATGAAATCAGAATGATGACCAGTATTATCAATAAAAACAGGTTCTTCATATTTTATCAACTGAAGTTTCGCAGGAGTGGAAATTACTAAAAATAATCATATTTAACCTTTATGTATATTACTAAATAAATTTCTAACCCCTAATTTCTAATTACAAATAAAATGTCAAAATTATAATGTCGAAGTAATTTTTGCTTCATCTATTAACTTAAGAACTGCTTTTGAAAACATTCTCACCAAATTTTGCAGTTCTCTCCTCTAAATCGAATCTCTTTTTATTTGTCATTTGTCATTTGAAATTTCATTAGAAATTAGATATTTAGAATTAGTTATTCAAACTCCAAAGGATGGGAATTACTTAATAAAACCATATTTAACCTTTAATAATATTTCCTGCTAAACTTGAGTTATTTATAGCTCTCCTTTTAATGCAGCAAGTGCAGCAGTGACAGGGCTTGCCAGATAGGTATCTCCATCACCCTGCTTGCCTTTGAAATTTCTGTTTGAGGTTGAAATTTGTACTTCACCTTTGCCAGTCATGCCGATCTGTCCTGATGCACAGCCACCGCATCCGGGATTTGACACAATTGCTCCAGCGTTGAAAAGAATATCGATCAAGCCCTCGTGAAGCATCTGACCATAAGTCTCTCTTGTGGCAGGAACTACCCGAAGCATTACGCCTTCTGCAACATGATTATCTTTCAGAATATCAGCAAGATAGCGCATATCTTCAATCCGACCGTTAGTGCAAGAACCCACAAATACTGATCCCACTTTTAATCCTTTGAGTTCAGATACATCTTTGACATTATCGGGTTTTGGTGGACAGGCAATCTGAGGTTGCAGCCCTGATACATCTATCTCAATTTTTTCTGAATATTGGGCATCTTCATCAGCAACAATGAATTTCTGATCTTCGCCTGTTCGCTCTTTCAACCATTGAGTTACTTGAGCATTTTGCTCTGGGAATGCAACAATGCCGCCCATTTCCGTCATCATGCTGCACAAAGTGATATAATCTGTAAAGGTCAGATACTGTAAGCATTCACCATAATACTCGATACACTTTCCGAGAGCTCCTTTACTTCCGATTTTTTTTAGGATGAAGAGCACAATATCTTTACCTGTTGCAGGATATGAAAATGTACCTTTCAGATTGACTTTTATAGTTTCTGGAACTTCAAACCATGTTTTCCCTGTACGAAATCCAAATGCTATGTCCTGGTCCCCCATTCCCTGTCCAAAAGCATTCACTGCTCCAAGAATGTTGAAGTGGCTGTCAGTTCCGACAAGCGTTCTGCCCGGTCGTGCAAATCCTTTTTCCATGAGAATGTGTGTGCCAATACCTGCATCCACATCATAGACTTTGAGTCCATTTTTGTGAGCAAAATCACGGCAAATCTGCTGATTGTTTGCATAAGGAATAGTCTTTGCAGGAGCAACAGTATCAAAGGTGAAAAAGACATTTTTTTTATCAGGTAGTTCTGCATCGGGATAATGCTTTTCTATATTTTTAACCACATTTGGTCCGCCAAAATCACGTGCAGTACGGAAATCAAGCTTCATCCATACGATTTTTCCTGTCGATACCTCTTCGTCGGAATGGAGCTGAATTATTTTTTCAATAATTGTTTTTCCCATACTAATCCTAAGAAATTTCTTCTAACTCGACAGTAAAATGTCTGAGCAATTTTGGTTGATAAGTTATGCGTAATCCCTTGAGCATATGCCTGTTATCCATAACTTTCTTCACTGTTTGAACAACAAAATCAAGGTGTGATCTTGTATACACACGACGAGGAATTGCGAGCCGTACGAGTTCGAGCTTGGGGTAGATAGTTTTACAAGTTTTTTTATCAATATATGCAAACATAAGACCGCCGATCTCTGCACTGCGAATGCCACCTTCGATATACAACGATACAGAAAGAGCTTGTCCTGGAAAAAATTCTTGAGATATATTTGGTAGGATCGAGCGCGCATCGAGATAGATCGCATGACCGCCGGGAGGTTGCACAATTGGAATTCCTTGTTCAAGGAGACTTTCACCAAGATATGCAGTTTGTTCAATTCGATATTTCAGATAATCCTCGTTCAAGCCCTCTTGAAGCCCGATCGCTACAGCTTCAAGATCACGCCCTGACATTCCGCCATAGGTTCTGAAACCTTCTGTTATGATCAGTCGGCTTATCATTCGCTTAGCAAGTTCGCTATCCCTCATTGTGATGAATCCACCGATATTGACTAGCGCATCTTTTTTTGCAGACATTGTCGCACCATCGGCATGAGCGAAGATCTCTTTTGCGATATCTTTCACAGATGCATTTTCATAACCTTTTTCTCTCAGTTTGATGAAATAGGCATTTTCAGCATAACGGCATGCATCAATAAAGAGTGGCACATTATGATTTTTCCAGAATTTATACACCTGCTTGATATTCTCGAGTGAAACCGGCTGCCCGCCACCGCTGTTATTTGTGATAGTGATCATTGCAATAGGAATGTTATCCAATCCAACTTCATCAACCAGTTTTTGAAGTTTGTCAATATCAACATTACCTTTGAACGGAAAAGTGCTTGCAGGATCCAATCCTTCATCTATAACGCAATTTACAGGGATTCCGCCATTGTTACGGATATTGCCTTCCGTTGTATCAAAATGGATATTGCTAGGCACATAATCGCCGGGCTTGAGGATCGTTGAAAAAAGGAGCGCTTCTGCAGCGCGTCCCTGATGTGTTGGTATAACATTTTTATAACCAAAGATATTTTTTATTGATCGCTCAAAGTGCAAATAGCTTCGGCTTCCTGCATAGGATTCATCGCCGCGCATGATACCAGCCCACTGTGAATCGCTCATCGCAGAGGTTCCGCTGTCTGTCAGAAGGTCGATGAAGATATCTTCAGCTATGATATTGAAAAGATTGTATTTTGCATGCTTGATCTTTTGTATTCTTTGCTCTCTACTCAGCATTTTGATAGGTTCAACCATCTTTATCTTGAACGGTTCGATAGGGTAGTGTGCCATGAATTCTCCTTTATAAATTACTCTTTTGATGCGTTGTTCTCGATGAATTCAATGATCTTTTCTGAAGAAGTACCGGGAGTGAAAATCTCTTTGATACCGAGGGATTTAAGGTAAGGAATATCATCATCAGGTATGACGCCTCCGGCAAAAACAGTTATATCTTCTGCATCTTCCTTTTTGAGGATATCCATTACCTTTTTGAAAAGCACATTATGAGCTCCTGAGAGAATGCTCATTCCGAGAAAATCCACGTCTTCTTGTATGGCAGATGCAACGATTTGTTCAGGTGTTTGACGAATGCCTGTATAGATAATTTCATAACCAGCATCTCGAAGAGCACGGGCAACGAATTTTGCTCCTCTATCATGCCCGTCAAGACCGGGTTTTGCAATTAATATTCTGATCTTTTTCATATTATTATATTCCTCTTAAAGCACTAATTGTTCGTTATATTCACCGAATTCTTCACGTAACACATTACAAATTTCACCGAGTGTTGCATAGGTTTTTACTGCTTCAAGAAATACAGGCAAAAGGTTCCCTTCTGTACGTGATATCTCGCGAATTTTTTCAAGACTTTCATGCACTTTTTTCATATCTCGATCAGTTTTTACTTTATGTAATTTTTCTACCTGAAGCAGCTCAACTTTTTCGTCAACTTTCAGTAGATTTTTCGGTTTTTCCCCTTTTGTTATGAACTTATTTAGTCCGACAATAATACGCTCATTTCTCTCAATCTGTTTTTGATATTTATAAGCACTATCCTGGATTTGTTTTTGTACATATCCTTTTTCAATTGCCTCTACCATACCACCAAGATCATCAATTCGCTGAATGTATTCCTCTGCCTGCTTTTCAATATCTCCAGTCATTTTTTCAACAAAATAAGAGCCGGCAAGAGGATCAGCTGTATTTGTGACACCGCTTTCATATCCAAGTATTTGCTGCGTACGCAGTGCTATTCTCACAGAATCCTCTGTAGGAAGTGCAAGGGCTTCATCACGTGAATTTGTATGTAGGGATTGAGTGCCGCCAAGAACAGCGGCAAGAGCTTGAATTGTTACTCTGGATATATTATTGTCCGGTTGTTGAGCAGTAAGAGTTGATCCAGCAGTTTGTGTGTGAAAACGCAGCATTTGAGATTTCGAACTCTTCGCTTCGAATCGATCTTTCATTATTCGTGCCCATAATCGTCGTGCAGCACGGAATTTAGCAACCTCTTCAAAAAGGTCATTATGGGCATTAAAAAAGAAGGAAATACGGGGTGCAAATTTGTCAACTTCCAACCCTGTATCTATAGCTGCCTGTACGTATGCAATGCCATCAGCAAGTGTAAAGGCAATCTCTTCTGCAGCAGTTGAGCCGGCTTCTCTAATATGATAGCCGGAAACAGAGATGGTATTCCAGTAAGGCACATTCTTCGAACAGTACTCAAATATATTAGTGATGAGTCTCATCGAAGGTTTGGGAGAAAATATGTAAGTACCTCGTGCAATATATTCTTTGAGGATATCATTTTGGATCGTACCTTTAAGTTTATCCGGTGTAACACCCTGCTTTTCTGCAACTGCAATGTACATAGCGAGAATGATCGCAGCAGGCGCATTGATGGTCATTGATGTTGATACTTTATCAAGCGGGATTCCGTCAAAAAGAATTTCCATATCTGCGAGTGAATCAATTGCAACACCGACCTTCCCTACCTCGCCAACGCTCATTGGATCATCAGAATCATATCCTATTTGAGTACAGAGGTCAAAGGCAATAGATAAACCGGTCTGCCCTTGAGATAAGAGATATTTATAACGCCGGTTTGATTCTTCGGCAGTGCCGAATCCTGCATACTGACGCATTGTCCACAGACGCCCCCTGTACATTGTGGGTTGAACTCCGCGTGTATAAGGATAGAGTCCAGGATATCCAATATCTTTATCATAATCAATGTCATTAGTATCTTCAGGTGTATATAAGCGTTCAACTTCCTCTGATGAACCGGTAATAAATTCTTTTTGCCGCTCAGGGTATTTATCTATCAGCTTCTTTACGAGATCTTCGTATTTCTTTTTCATGTCTACCTCTAAGTTCCTTAAAAAGCTATTTAAAAAAGACGCCTCAATGGTAGTAAAGAAAATTAAAGTGTTTTTGATTATTTGTTACTTTCAGAGAAAAAATATTGATTTAAATAATTGATTCTTTTCATCAAAGCAAGATTTTTTTTATGAAAATTAGCCAGATTATCCAAAGCGAACATCAGATTCCTACCTTCTTCTTTCAGAATTCTTTCTTTATCTTTAATAAGATGTCTTTCTATTTTATCTTTGAACTTTTCAACAAAATACATGAAATATATCATTGAATTATTCTCTTCATTCAGATAATGATACGCAATTGCTATATTGAAATATACTTTGGGATATTGGTTATATTTTATCTCTGTTTTAAATTCATCCAAAGCACTATTCCAATCACCCTCCAGGGAAAGTAAATATCCTTTCCAGAAATGGAGTTGTGGATAGTAGGGAGAAATCTGCTCCAGTCTATTGTAGGTTTGAAGTGCTTTTGCATGCTCATCATGAAGGGTATAGAGCAATCCCTGATGGTATAGCAGATCTGGATTATTAGGAATAAATTTTTGTGCGATTTCAGCTTCAAGAATTGCGACTGTAAGTAAATTACTGTCTTTTGATGAAAAATATTTTTCAGACTTTGAGAAATACTCTAAACCTTTTACATTCCGATACTGCTGGAATATGCAGACTAGTAAAACGAGTATGAATAATATTAATATATATTTTCTTACAGATTTTGATTTCTTTTCCGAATCATTCGAATAATTGGCTGATAAAAAACCTGCAAGGATAAAGAAATAGATAAGGATAGGCGGAATCCGCATCGTGATGGAGAATAGATTATGAATTAATAGAAGTATCAGCGAAAATGCAATCGCATTAATGAAAAATTTATTATTGGAATTTTGGTTTCGTTTATATTGTTTAAAAAGTGCTATTAGAAAAACGATAAGTAGCCCAAGCCCCAAAATACCTGTTTCTGTCCAGACCTCAATAAATTCATTGTGGGCATGAGATATTATATCCTCCTGACCGAGCAGTTTATAATCACTAAGCCGATATTGTGGAAATTCTCGCACAAAGGTTCCCAATCCGCTTCCAATTAAACAGTTATTCCTTATATATTCAGCAGTTGCTTTATAGATCCTGGTTCGGAATGTTACAGTTTGAGGTCTGATTGTTTTAAATATAAAAATGGAACTAATTATAAGAATTATTAAAAGTACTGAGGAAATGGCTATGTGCAAGGTTTTATGCTTTTTAATTGAAAACACGAAATAGATGCCGAGAAGTAAAAGAAACAAACTGAGCAAACCACCTCTGGATTGTGTCCACAGCATAAATATAAGAGCAACGACTAAGCTGGCGAGTGCAACATAACGAATCCATTTCTCTCTCGATCTCTTCCATGAAAACACGATAAATCCAATTGTAACAAGTAGATAACTTGCCAGATAATTTGCATTTGCCCAGGATAATTGCAAACGAGAAAAATTTGAAGAACTGGAAAACTTAGTCTGCAAATATACACCAAACACTATTGAAATAATGAAGCTAAAAAGAAAAGTATTGCTAATGAAAAGTTTTTCTTTGTTATTAATTTGTAATTGAGATATTATGATGAAAAGCAATGCATAAGGAAAGAGATAGTACAACTGCTGAAATCCGAAAACAGGAACTGGTTGGAGCAAGGTTCTCAGCAATAAATATACCACATAAATAGCAATGATTATTATTGGAAAAGATAGTTTAATTTTATCATGATCTTTAGAGAATATATAAAATAGAAGTATTGCTAAAATAAGCATTTGTTGAATAATGATCTTTACAGGAAAGAAAAGAAGTTTTTGTGTGGTGAAGAATAAAGGATTTATTAAGATCAAAAGCGCTATCAGGTAAATAAGAGGTTGAATTCTTGAAGAATTTGTATTGTGTATTTTTTTCATAGTACTAATTAAAAAAAAAGCCCCACCCCGAAGAATCAGGATAGGGCTATATTTGTAATCTATTATCTCATAAGGATCATCTTCTTCACTGAAGTGAAGTCATCGGATGATACTTTGTAGAAGTAGATACCATTAGGTGCGGTACCTGGATTCCAGGTTGCCTCACCATTTTCACCCTGAATTGTATCAACAAGCTGACCAAGAACGTTGTATATCTTGATTTGGGCGTTGTTCATAGGTGAACCTTTAATGTTGTAACTAATGGTTGCATTATTTGTTACAGGATTAGGTACGTTCTGGCTGAGGTAACTCACGTCACCAGGAACATCTGGTCCTGTAGCATAATCTACACGACCATAGATGTTGACGAAACGGTCACCTGAAGAATGTCCCCAATCTGTAGGATCGCCTTGAGTACCATAAACACTGTGCCCATAGTATGCACCGGTTCCAAGGTACTGACGTACCATGTTATCGAATGCTGGCCAATAACTAACACCTGGTGTACCAGCTAGTACATCTACCCACGGTCCGCTAATCATCACAATGACGTTACCGGTAATATGTAATGGAGTTGTTAGTTCAAATTCAACCCATCCAAAATCATCACCGTCAATACCTGTACAGTCGAAAGACTCTGTAAGAAGGAGTGCTCCGGGTGTAAGGTCATCAATAGCTTCGAATACTTCGATTGTCCAAACATCAATATCTCCAGTTGCGCCGTAGTTGATAACCTGAGTCCATACTGAGTAGATGTCAAAGGTGGTCATTCTGGAGCCAGCGAAGATGTCGAACCAGTTTCCGCAATAACCGTTAGTATAGAGATCTTGGCTCCATACTCTGGAGTTATTACCGAATTCGGCATATCCTGGAGGATATACTTCAATATTGTAGATATAAGTAGTGTCATTAGTAGGATCTTCATCGCCACCAACCTCTGTCCAACCACAGAAATCATACCAGCCGGCACCCGGAAGTGCTGCCAGTTGAGTGAGCCACGCCAAATCAAATTCACCATAGCCAATAGCTGTAGGTGAGTTGTTGTAGTAATCAAATGGAGTTGTACCATAATCAAGGTTATCCATACGAAGTTGCGGACATTCTATTGTTGTTCCGAAGTTTCCATAAACGATACCAGGGTTGTAGTCGACACCTTCAGTTGCGCCATATGGCATTACATTGAACATTGCTGCCATATCATGAACAGGAAGATTGGCTCCGGTTATCTGGATATCATCAAACCAGAAACCTTCACCGGCTCCAGCATCATTAGCAAGAGTAGCTTTCATCTTTAGGATAACTTCTTCACCAGCATACATTGAAATGTCATATGCACTTGTAATGTACCAAGTTGAATCAGTATAAGTGTCTAAATATTCAAGCTCTTCAAGAACAACAACTGGAGGATCAGGGATTAAGTTAGTCTCATCATAATCTGAGAATATGATCGTACCATCCGCTTCGATATCAAGGTTATCAACCCAGAATCCCTGAGCTACCGAATATGGATCTGATGCAAGAGTAAAACGGATCTGTACTATTTCACCAATGTATGGAGTAAGGTCGAAAGTTCCTGCGAACCAACCGGCAGGACTTGGACCACCCCAACCGGGATAGCTCAATGTATCTGCAGGAAGTGAAGTATTTGCCCATCCGGCAAATGCAATAGTTACATTATAAGGATTTGTAGGATCTTCAAGGAACCCTTTAGTTGCCCAGCCATCTGTAGAGATTTGAATAGTTGCAACATCCCAGCCATCAAATGGGGGATTTGCACTTGGTACTTCTGTATCATAATCAAGCATACAGGTCAAAGTAGCTTCACAAGCAGTAGTAAGATCGATGTCCGGTGTGTACATATAATAAATAGCACTTGTTGCGTACTGATGAGTAACTTCATCACCGCAATACCACGATGTGCCACTGTTATAACCATTATAGGTGGAAGCATGCCAATCAATACCATCGGCTGTGTTTCCAATATAGAATGACCAGTATTCGTCTGAATAAACTGCTTCAGGCAAACTGCTTCTGTAGGCATAATCAACCTGAACTAATGCATATTCGTCTGAGATAGTAAATGGTTCAGAGCTGATCCAGTTATATCCTTGATATAGAGGTTCGTCATCAATCCACCATGAATGTGTGGGGCTGTTATAATCTGTGTCAACTAACTGCCATCTACCGGCAATTTCAGGAACCCAGGGGTCAGTGTCGTGCTCGATGATTGCTTCAATGCACCATTCGTAGTCTGCACCCCAGTCATCAACCATATAGGTCCAATCTTTTACGGCTGGAAGTTGTTCAAGCGCACGGTTGTTTGTAGTTGCACCATCATCTGAAAGAATACTTAAAGTATCACCAGCTTCTACACTATAAGTAATAAAGAAGTCTGCAGAAGGATCAACCGCGATTGTAAGAGCAGAAAGATCTACGTAGTTCCATGCATTAAGAACTGGTGTAACAGAAACACTGCCTAAACCTGCTCCAGGATATCCTGTACCATCATCTGCATAGACGTGAACATCAGCGTTTCCGCCGTTTCCAGTATACCAATAGAACCACGCACCTACAAGGTCACCGGCTCTATAAGCGGTAAAACGAGTACCATACTCAGAAGCTTCAATAGGAATAACCCAGTAATACGAAAGATTAGCATAATACCAAATGTCATCTTCGGTTTCGAAGTTCTCCCAATATAAAAGTTGAATACCTTCTGGATCTGGAGCGTCACGATAAGGGTTTACATTTTTTGGTGCAACTCTGTGAAGTTGTTCACCAGGAGTAAAGCTCGGGTGTAATTCAAAGTTAGAAGGTGTACCTTGTGTCATTTCTCCACTTGTTTGATTAATTGCAAACGCAAGTGAGGTAACGAACAAAGCCACGATCGTTAGTCCAATAAGTTTTTTCATACCGTCTCCTCCGATTTTATAAAATCAGATTTTGTTAACATAAATAAAAAACCTAACTGAGAAGTGAGCAAAATTCCCCTTGGGGTATAACCAGCCAATAAGTTATGAGATAAAACTGGCTGTAAGCCTAACTTAGACATTAACATAGCATTTTTTTCTTTTACCATAACCTCATCTTTTTTAAACATAAAGACTTTTTTTATTAACACTTACAATATTTATAATATTATTATTGCTTGTCAAATTTATTAATAGAAAAGTTAGATAAATATTATTAGTGGAAAATAATAATCTTGAAAATCTCATCAATTCTCTTTCCATTAACTATCAATTTATAAAAATATACTCCATTTGATGGAACATCTCCATCCCCATCTCTTCCATCCCAAAAAACCTGATTATATCCAGGATTCAGGATTTGGTTATCAATTGTTTTTATCTTTCTCCCGGCAATCGTAAAAATCTCAATATCAACCGAAGCGTCACCATCAATATAGAAGGTGAAGTATGTGTGATCGTCCATCGGATTTGGATAATTCAACACAGTTCGCACATCAATATTATCAGGACTTTTTATCTTAAATTCAACCTCTTTAAAGGCAACTTCATTTAAGTTATCAAAAACTTCTAATCTTAGTGTGTGAATACCGGCAGGAATTGATTCCAATTGATACTCGATCGAACCTTTTATATAGGAGTCCAGATCATATACAAAATATTCGGTGATGTTATATTCATCTTCATAATCGATAGTTAATAAAATGCGATGACCGGGATAATTGGTAATATTAACACCGTTACTATCAAGGATTTCTATATACACAATAGGTGATGAAGACACATAATCTCCGCTCTTAAAGGCATCATTATCCATCCACATTGTTATCTGCGGAGGTCCGTCATTCTCAGACTCCGCATATCCATTTATGATAAGATTGTGATTATCGGTATCATCACGTTTATTATATCGTATTGCGACATCAATTTCTTCTGGGGAGCTTTTTGAGTAACTCAAGACATGCCCTAACTGCCCACCATATATGTCATCAGGAACAATGAAGTTAAGATCAAAATCATAATTCTGTGTTGAGACTGGTCCTTTGAAAATTGCTTTCCCCTTTTCAACAACAGGTAAGTATAATATTTCCCATTCTTCAGTAGTAGAGTTCCAATGTTCATAGGGATATTCAATTTTATAATCGGTATCGTAAACCACATTAAAAACTTCATTAAATTGATAGCCGGTTGTATCTATTAATCCTTGTAATGCGGCAGTTTGTCGTGCTTTCAGCGAATCAGGAAATTCTTCGGGGATAGTAATATTTCCTCTGAGTGCAGGTAAAGCAGATCGCAATATAGGATCACCAAAGAGCAAATAACCTGGAAAGGCATTCGTAATCTCAACCTTTGAAATTAAAACTGCTTCCCCAATTCTGATTCTTTCACTTGCACCATTAACAATATGCCCAACTAACCTTGTACAAGGTCCAAGCCCCCCCTTAAGAGTTGATGCAAAAGCTGCTACAGCTCCTCTGCCTTTTGTAGATAAAAATCGTTCAACAGTACATTCCGTAGTATTAGAATAAAAGAATCCTATATCACAGGAGGCAGCAACAAAAAAAATTAACATATCACCATTGTTTAGCTTCCCAATGTCTCTGCTTGCTCTAAAATATTCCTCATCACCCATGACATCATAGCCGCCATGACCAATGTAGTAGAACACTGCTGCACCTTCATTTATCTTTTTTATGATATCTTCATTTGCCTCAGGGCGGTTTTTGAACTCATCAAGAGGATAACGAATTCCATAAACTTCTACTAGCTCAATATTATCTTCAATATCGCGAGCACATTTCTCTGCTTCAACAGTATTTGATATTTCTTTATGACGACCATCTTTAAGAAAATCATCCGCACATAGTATCACACGGTTTCGCCAGTAACTATAATTTGGTTGTGTAATATAATCAACTGTCTTATCTATCATAATTTCCATTTGAGAATTAGTATAACCGGGTAAACGACCTATCATCAATGAGGGTTTTGATATTCCAAAATATACGAAATAGTCATCAGAAACTTTAGTTCCATTTATAAAAGGAAGAATTTTATTTTTCTCTTCAGAGCCCTGTTCATAACCACGAAAGTCAATGGTTCCATCACCAGCAAGCACTACATAAGATAATTTTCTTTCTGGAATTAGGGCATAATAATCAAAGCCGTAATTCAGGAAATATCTCACTGCAACGACGTCGGCCAAACCCCAGGAAAATTCATCATAAATATCATTGATATTCACAACCATCACATTCAAGCCGTCATACTGAATATGAACATCTGCGAGCTCTTTTGATTTTTCCCAAAATTGTTCCGGTGTGATGATAATAGCTTCAGTATTTGCAAGTGTTGAATCGTCTCTTAGATATGAACGTATTTCAACTCTATTCAGATACACGAGCGGTTTAAATTTTTCCTTGATAACATCTGGAATAATATATCCCCCATTACTGACAATACAGAATTTTGTGCCAATTGTATCCGAAATTGCGACAAATGAGAGTGAGCTACTTGCATAAACATAATTTGTGATCTTTGAAGCTTGATCAAAATCTCGTATCTGGAATATCTGAAGCTCGTTATTAGAAACATTTGTAACATTCACAGTATATTCGATATTTTCCTGCGGTAGAGAGAGAGCAAGATAATTATCCTCCATTTTTAGATTTTTCGTATAGCTGATCTCGTAATAATCGAAAAAAAGTTTTTGGGTACTGGATGCTGCCTTTACAACCCTTATTGTATTCTTCCCATTATGAAAAAAATTTCCTGTATAGGTAATGTGGGATTGACTCGATGTATATTCAGTAAGTAATATTCCATTCACATAGGTTGTAATAGAAGAATATGGATTAATATTGAAATTAATAGTAAGTTCCTGCGGTTCATTTGTTTTGAGCTCAGAAACTACGAAATCGAAGTATTTAGTACTTGCACCGCTTCCGGTAAAACTTTGCCAGTACCATTCGATCTCAAGAGGATCAGATCGCACATGTTCTTCTTCAAAATGCTCAGAATAACGGTATGTTGAGAGTGTATCCTGTTTTGTTTGATCTTCTGGAGATCGGTTGTGATAATTGTTACGTGAAGTCAGATCTGTATTATATGTAAGCCAATAAATATTCTCGCCTGTGTAGGGATTATAATACTGGTCATAATTTTCATTCAATTTAAAACCGTTAGTACCTCTCACGTAAAAATACACAGTAAAATCAGAACCACTCTCGCTTACAAATACAGGTACTTCTTCAAAGGGATATAAAGTACTTGATACTGTACGATATTGTGAATATCCACCACCATTGAAAACCTTAATTTCATTTGGATCAAGATTTTCTACATCGATTCCAGCTTGAGATAGTTTCTGCTTTGTCATCTTGCAAATTCCAGTTTCAGTAATAGGTATTTTGAACCACCTGTCTGCATGTGAAAAAGGATTATCCTGCTTTTGAACTCGTTTCTCCGAACTCCAATGTTTAGAAATATCAAAATTGATTATGGTATTTTTAAAAATCTTTTCAAAATTCTTATCAGTAAAGGATTGAAAGGTTTTATTCCCAAATAATGAAAATGACAATTTCAGATTAGTGGTTATTTTGAGAACATTATCATGAACTGTGAATGGTCTGATTATAACCATTACAACTTTTTGTTGCCGCCAGAGATAAGGTTCGGAAACCTCTAACATTTCTTTTAAAATCTCCGGTAAATAAATATCCTCTTTTATCTCATAAACTTGAGTATAAGTATCTTTTTGTGGGTCTTTAATAAATTCTGGGAACGGAGCAACAGGTGCGGTTAGATCAAAAAAACTATCCTCTGATGAAATAATAACTGGCTGCGCATCTCCATTTGTGGGCAGTCCAATCAGAAAAGAATAATATGGAAGATCGATCCTTCCTTCGATCTCTTCACGATTCAAGTCTGGGCATTCAATATATGAGTATCCCTCTCTTTCAAGAATCTGATATTCGGGAAGTGCGAATTCAATTGTAAGATTATCTGTAGTAGATCGTAATACTGTTACTGGTGAGTCTCCGAACAAGGGGTATGCAATAAATATACCCACCAATAGAACGATAACAGATATTCTTTTTTTATCCAAAGTAGGTGCTAATTAGCTTCAAAATTTTTTACAAATTTACTTAACCTTGATTTTTTTCTATCTGCGTTATTTCTGTGTATAACTCCCTTTTTAGCTGCCTTATCGATAAGAGAATGAGCTTGAATCAGCAATGTATCCATCTCTGCTTTATCAGTGGACTTCTTGATCTTCTTTATGATCGTGCTGATACTCTTTTTCACATAGTGATTTCGTTCCCTCTTTTTTTCATCCGAACGCAATCTTTTTTCACAAGATTTATGACTTGGCATTGAATCTCCTAAAATTTCTAATTTTGAGCAAGAAAATTACCTGATATATTTATTTGTCAAACTTTGCGACACCGAATTATCTCTTCCTTATTAGCCTTGCAAGTAACTTTTTCATCACAAATAAATTGAGCAATGCGATTACGCAGAAGAACAATATTAAGATCAAAATATTTCTCATTCCAAGAATGTTTATCATCCCAGTAAAGAGAGCTGCTACTCCAAAACTCATCAAGGTGAAATTATGAAAGAAAATTTCAAGAAAGATGAGCAATAGTCCAGCGATTATCAAACACAGCCAAATTGCCATATCAAGAATTATTTCTCTTCTTTATCTTTATGCTCGTCAGAACTTTCGCTTTCTTCGCTTCTTGGTTTTCTTATATATTTTCTTTTAATTTTCTTTTTTGAACCATAATCATATCCATATCCATAACTTGAACCAGATCCATAATTATAACCAGATCCATAACGAGATGACCCACCATGCGAAGTTTTTATCCCAAGTACTGAAAAAAGTTTAGTGAATAGGATAATGATAAAATAAATTACAAAAAGTGCTGCAGAAATGAAGAGTAAAGAAATCACAAATGTTGTGAGAAAGGACTTGAATGCGCGTTGTATGGCATCTGCGGGAGAAACAATTTTGGAAATGTCTAACTTAGTGTAAATATTCTTGGAAAACTTTTCCTGATCCTGCAACACAGTTTTTAGCGAATCAATTATTCTTTGGATTTTAATTATATTCTGATTGTAATTTTCCTGATCATAAGCTGTGCGAGCGTTTTTGAAACCTTCATCCAAAATTTCTTTTCTTTTCTCATTATCCTTTATTCGTTCTTCGACAGATTCAGTTAATAGCTGATCATCAATTTGGACTAATTCTTCCATTTTTAACTCATCATAATTCCTTAATTTATCAATAATCTGCTTGTACTTATCACGTGGTATCTCAATTAACCAAGTGCTATTGTTTGTTAAAAAACTATAGTATCCTATTTCTAGATCATATTCTAAGACCATATCGGCAATTTCTTGTTTAATTTCTTGCATATTAGCTGAAATATACTGTAATTCAAGTTTTGTATTGTATTTTGATTCCTCAAATAATTCAATAGCCTCTTTGGGGGTTCGCCCCATAATATCTGATGGTTTGAGGAATGCATCAACGATCTTTGATTTATTAAAAGCGATTATGAAAGATAGTACGATAATACCTAACATAATAAAATTTTTTATTCTTCGGGAAATAGAAAGAGCTGCCATTAATTCTCCTTTGTTATATTGTTTTTGTTGTTTTGTTTATTTCTTTTTTGGATATTATTCCATAGCGTACTGTAGCAATGCTTAGTAAGATCACTCCAATTAATACTGTCAAAATTTTTACATTTATTCCTATGATAAAAAAGTTATTTATAGAATCCAGATCAATAACATAAAGATAAATAGATAAACTGACAAAAATAACTGCAATCTTACCAGGAATATTTGAACTTGGTATTTTATGATGTTTCATTATAAGCCGGTATCCGCCAATCAAAATTGCTAATTCCAGCCCGATAATGCTGTAAAATGCCCAAGAAGGAAAATCGCGATACACATAAAGATGTATCAGGATTGAGACTGTGAATATCTTATCTACAATAGGATCAAGTATTTTTCCTACAGTAGTGGATTGGTGTAAAACTTTTGCAAGAAAACCATCTAGAGTGTCGGTGAAACCTGCAACCAAAATCAAGATAAATGCCTGAATATTTTGACCATTATTAAGTGATATGAGCACAAAAGGTAAAATCAGCAGTCGAATTAAAGTTACAATATTTGGAATTGTAATCACGGTTTTTGGATCGAAATCCGCTCTTGCAAAGCCGTCTTTTTTTGTGTACATCAGTCTATGAATTTTTCCCTTACGATTTTGGCAAAGGTTTTGTCAGGAAGCTTAATAAATTTGGAAGTATATGATGATTTCTCAATTGCAATTTGCTCATATTTCTTCATAGTTTCAACATTTTCACCATCAATAGCAACATAGATTTTTTCATTACCTTTGATATATTGAATTGATAGCTTTTTCTCTGCAGAAAAAATAAAGGGTTTTACAAATTGATTATGTGGATTGATCGGTGTGAGCAATAGCACATTTGTATTGGGGAAAACGATCGAGCCACCGGCAGAGATATTGTAACCCGTCGATCCTGTCGGAGTAGAAACGATAATCCCGTCAGCTTCAATATCAAAGAGGTATTCATTGTCATCTAAAATTTTAAAGGTGAGCATTTTAGGATATTTACCCTTGTAGAGAACGCAATCATTCAAAGCAAAATTCTTTTTCCCAGAATTTGATACCGTGATGCATTCAATGACCATTCTTTCTTCAATCTCATACGCGCCTTTTTGAATTTCTGAAAAAACCGGTTCGAACTCATGCTTCTCACATTCAGAAAGAAAACCGAGCTTACCATGATTGAACCCAAGAAGTGGAATATTCTCTTTTAGAACTAATTTTGAAGCAAGAAGAATTGTTCCGTCACCACCAAGTACAATAAGCAGCTCAATGTTCTCTTTGGTAAAATCTTCCACATAGGAAATTCCCTGTAATCTTTTTCTTTTTTGACTTTCCAAAAGGGAAATAATATATCCATTTTTCTGAAGAAATTCCACGCGTTCTTTCAGCTTTTGAATACTTTTAAATAACTTTGGATTATAGAAGATTCCAATTCTTTTCATAGAGGGAGAAAAAGTAATTTTTGCCAATATATGTCAACAAAAATGGAATTTTGTGGCTAAAAGGAATCATAGATGAGCCACGAAAACACAAAAAACACACCAAAAAAATATTACCTGTTAATATGAAAAGTAATGAGAATAATTTTTGTTTCCGTTTGTGTTATTTTGTGGCTAATTAGAATTTTTTGTTAAAAGATTGACAGCTCAAACGAGCACTTCGGAATATATCAACCTAAATTGCAAAATATGATAATTTTAAATGGAGGATTAGTCCTAATTGGTAAGGCAGCGGTCTTGAAAACCGCCGGGCTCTGCCCTTGGGGGTTCGAGTCCCTCATCCTCCGCCATTTTGTTCTTTTTGGAGAGGTGACCGAGGTGGATTAAGGTGCGCGCCTGCTAAGCGTGTGTAGGAGTAACATCTTACCCAGGGTTCGAATCCCTGCCTCTCCGCCATTTATAGAAATGTGGGTCGTCGCCAAGTGGCAAGGCACAGGGTTTTGGTCCCTGCATTCGGAGGTTCGAATCCTCCCGACCCAGCCATTTTTTTAATCTTGGGGTGTCGTCTAATGGCAAGACAGCAGACTCTGGATCTGCCTATTGGGGTTCGAATCCCTGCACCCCAGCCATTTTCTCTTATTTCAGGAGCTGATGATAACAAAAAAAAACTATTTCCCCTTCAGGTATATCTTGCCTGCCTTTCTGATAGTATTCGCTTTCCGTCTCATACCAATAATACTCTCCTTCATCATAAGCTTCTTTAAATGGACGATTCACGGTCCAGAGAAATTTATTGGCTTCCAAAACTACATTAAACTTTTCCAGGATCCCGTATTCTGGCAATCCCTGCTTAATACCTTTTACCTTGTGGTTTTTGTCGTACCGATAACTCTTATCTTGTCTCTTTTCTTTGCAAATCTTCTTAATAGAACAAAAAAACTATCCGGACTTTTCAGAACAACTTATTTCGTACCCACGGTTACTTCCCTTGTTGCTATATCAATTGTCTGGAAACTGATATTTTCTCCTCAGGGCGGACTGATGAACCATGTGCTCGGTTTCTTCAGCATACATGGTTTGAACTGGCTTTCTGAGCCGAGAGGAATTTTCACACTTCTCTTTGGCGCAATGGGCATCAATATACCCAACGCATTTGGTGGACCTTCACTCGCTCTTTTTGCAATAATCATTGTCAGCATCTGGAGAAGTCTCGGCTACAATACCATTATCTATCTTGCAGGACTCCAGAACATTCCGGAAGTCTATTATGAAGCGGCAGAGATCGATGGTGCAAGTAAATGGAAACAATTTTTTAATATTACCGTCCCACTTATTTCTCCTACGACTTTTTATGTTCTTCTCATGACAACCATCACCACTTTTCAGGTCTTCTCCCAGGTATATTTAATGACAGGACCGCCAATTGGAGGTCCACTCGGGACGACAAAGGTGATCGTGTACTACATATTTGAAACAGGTTTTGGTGAGTCTCAAAATCTCAGTTATGCAAGCGCAATTGCTTTAGTGCTATTTTTCATTATCCTTGGACTGACCATGCTTCAAAAACGACTTGAAAAAAGGGTACAATACTAATGCTCAAAAGATATTTCGGCAAAGGTTTCTCTTATTTTATGCTCATTTTCTGCGGGTTGATCATGGTTGTGCCTTTTATCTGGATGGTTTCCACTTCCATGAAATCCCAAACTGCGATCAACAAAGGAAGTGTGGGCTTTATCCCTATTGAGTTTGTGAATTATTATGCTCATGATGGGAAAAAAGAGCTTTGTGAAATCGTAGATCAAGAGGGAGATCAAACGGTAATCAACATCTACGACAAGGATGGAAAAACCTTCAAAGAATCCTATGTGAAAGTTCCTGCGGAAAGTATTAAATCGTCAAAAAAACTGAAGTTTCACTGGGATAATTACATAGAAGCTTTTACAAAAGTACCTTTTGGCAGGTATATTCTTAATACGCTTTTTGTGTCTTTTTCTGTACTGATCGGTGTGCTCATCACATCATGTCTTGCTGCATATGCTTTTGCCCGTATGCGGTTCAAGGGCAGGGATTTCATTTTCTATCTATTCATTAGTATGATGATGGTTCCTCAACCGATATATCTTATTCCATCATACTTCCTGCTTACAAAACTCGGATGGATAAACACTTACCAGGCACTCATTATACCCTGGATCGCAAATATATTCAGTATTTTCCTATTACGTCAGCAGTTTAAGACAATTCCACAAGACCTCTTTGATGCAGCGGTCATAGACGGATGTTCCCAGTTTGCGATTCTCTGGAGGATTGTCTTGCCAATCTCGAAACCAATTCTTGCGACAACTGCAATTTTCTCTCTTATCGGTAGCTGGAACAGCTTTATGTGGCCTCTCGTAATGACCAGCAGTGATAATCTGCGTGTATTGCAAGTCGGACTCTCCTATTTTGCGCAGGAGGCATCTTCAAGCACCGCACTCCTTATGTCTGCCTCAACTTTCTCCATTGCTCCGCTTCTCATTCTATTCCTTTTTGCACAACGACAGATCATTTCCAGCTTCATCTCAAGCGGTTTGAAAGGTTAAAAACTTTACAAACCTTTCCTTCATAAAAAAATTATATCTATGATTACTCACAAAAATATTCTTATTACAGATATTGGAAGCACAACCACAAAAGCGGTTCTTTTTCAAAAGGATCCTGATTCCTACAAACTCATTGCATTAAAGAATGTCGGCACTACTGTTGAGCGTCCACAAGAAGATGTTAAGATTGGAATTTTCGATTCTATACAACAGCTTGAAAAAATTTCAGGAATGCAATTGCTTGAAAAAAATTCTACCGCAGAAAATCTTCATTTCAATAAAGACACGCTCTATCTCACCACAAGCAGCGCAGGCGGTGGATTGCAGATAATTGTCTTCGGACTCACGCTTTTTGACTCTGCCAGCAGTGCAAAACGTGCTGCATACGGCTCAGGCGGTGTGATTCTGGACACCTTTGCGATCAATGATAATCGAACTCCTGTTGAGAAGATGCAGCTCATTCGTCTGCTCCGACCGGATATCATTCTATTCTCCGGAGGCACAGATGGTGGAAATATCAGCAGTATTGTTCGAATGGGTGAGTTGCTATCTCTTGCTCATCCAAAGCCAAAATTCGGATATAAAACAAAGATCCCGCTTGTGTATGCCGGAAATAAAGAGGCACAATCATTCATACGATCACTCTTCTCCGATAAATTCCAACTCTATATAGTTCCAAATATTCGTCCAACCCTGCAGGATGAAAATCTTCCACCTGCTCAGGAAAAGATCCATCAGCTTTTTATGGATAATGTCATGAAACAGGCGCCGGGATATGGCTCGTTGAAAAAAATCGTTGCAGACGATATCATCCCCACTCCTTCGGGAGTGATAAATGCACTTCGGCTTGTGAGTAAAGAGATGGGGAAAAATATCATTTCTGTAGATATAGGCGGTGCAACGACCGATGTTTTCTCAAACATAATGGGCAAGTATTATCGCACGGTAAGCGCCAATTATGGGATGAGTTACAGTATTTCAAACGTAATGAAAGATACTACTTTTGAGAGAATTCAAATGTGGCTACCAGCGGCTATAGACGAGCATTACATAAGAAATTATATCGCAAATAAAATGCTCTACCCGCTTTACATTCCTAAGAATGATACTCAGGTTGCCATCGAACACGCAGTAGCACGTGAAGCAATACGCATGTCCAAAAAACACCATATGAAAATGCATTTTAACACTGAAAAGATCGGCTTCCTCGACAGATTGAAACACATGGAACTTGATAAATTTCTGGAATGCTTTTATGTGGAAAAACTGCATGAAAAGCGCTCCTTTCACGTGAAGGACATCAGCATTATGATAGGCGCTGGAGGTGTGCTGTCAAATGTTCCCTCGAACAAACATGCTCTGCTTACTATTTGTGACGGATTGAAACCCGAAGGAGTTACTGAAATATGGCGTGATAACCATTTTATTTCACCTCACTTAGGAAAATTGAGTGAAGTGGACAGCGAACTTGCATCGGAACTTCTTCAAAAAGAGTGTTATCAAAAGATCGGCATCTTCATACGCCCAATCTGTAAAAACATGAAGACAGATCAGAAAATTATGGAAATTATAATTGGAGATGAATCTCATACAATATTATCAAATACAATAAAATATTTTCCAAATGAAAGTAAAGCTGCTCATCAAATATCTTTTAAACTCGAAAAGGGCTTCTCTTTTGGAAATGGCGAGCACGAATTCGCACTTGAGACCGAGCTGCCAATTTTAATTGATACCCGTTTTAGAGATAATACTTCATTTGATCAGTATAATAAGGAACTGAAACTCTTCAATGTGGAAAAAACTGAAACCGATCTCGAGAAATGTTTCTCATCTTATCTTGAAAACAAAAAAATCGAAGAAGGTACTTTCACGATCAAGAGAGAGCTCCCCTATTCCGGTGAAATATTCGTAACTAAAAATGAAGAAGTTAAACCCTTCACACTTATAGGTGAAAATAAATATGCGCCTCCCAAAATTTATGTGCTTTCTCTTTTCACTCTTGACTATCTCGATCTAAATCCTGAGCTTATGGAAAAGAGTATGCTTGTGAAAGAAGGTGATTCTGTAAAATTCAATCAGAAGATAATCGAAATTCCTGACAGAGGTATGATGTCTGCTTTTTCAGGCAAGAGCAGCGAATACCGAACACCTGTTCGCGGTAATATCGAGCATATAAATTTTGAAACAGGCACTATCATTCTGCGGGAAATTCAGGATTATTCAACGAAACCGCTGATTGTAAATATTGCAAAAGAACTCAAGATCACCCCAAAGCACATCAAAGGATATCTCAAAAAACGTGAAGGCGATTTTGTGGAGACTTACGAACCGCTTGCATCACGCCTTGAGAGGGATTTCAGCAAAGTCATACCTTCGCCTGCAACTGGCGTCATCACTGCAATTGATACAGAAAAGGGCACAGTTACCATTCAATACAAAAATGAACCCTACCGAGTATTTGCAAACGTGTGCGGAAAAGTCATTGATGTTGAGGAAAACCTTTCTGCAACGATTCAATATAAAGGAAGCAAGCTAAACGGCATTATTGGATTTGGTAGAGAAAAGACAAGCGGAATGCTTATCATCAATGAATCTCATCTTGAAAATGATGCGAAATATCAGGATAAAATACTTGTGTGCTTCGAGAAGATTTCTTATGATTTCTTACGAGATTGTTCCGAAAACGATGTCGCAGGTGTGGTGGCTCCATCAATAGACAACAAAGACCTTGTGGAATTTCTTGGCGAGGAGATCGGTGTGGCGCTCACAGGCAATGAAAACATACCATTTCCGATAATATTGACAGAAGGATTTGGCAATTTCAGAATGAATGCCGTCTTTGAAACCTTCTTCAAAGAACAGCAACATAAAAAAATATATATGAATGGTCACACCCAGATCCGTGCTGGTGTTGTTCGACCTCAAATGATAATTTTTGAATAACATGAGAACATTACATATTATCGTAACAGGCATTGTGCAAGGTGTTTCCTTCCGCTATTTCGCTGCATATAATGCACGGCAATTCGGTATTCACGGTTATGTAAAAAATCTTTATAATGGAGAAGTCGAGATCATAGCACAAAGCGAAACACAAAATCTGCAACCCTTTTTAGAAAAGATCAAATTAGGACCCCCGGCAGCACGCATAGACGATATCAAGATCGAAGAAGACCCGGAACAAACTGAATATGATTCATTTGAGATCACTTATTAATTTTGGGCTCATTGAAGAAATAAGTGGGTTAGTTGAAAATAATATCCAATATCCAACCCCAGTGTAATAAAAAAAGAAGATTACACGGGGCAGGCACGGAATATCCAAGTATGAAGGAAAAAATAAATGAGTGAGAAAGTAAAGAATAAAGAAAATAATCAAAAGAAGTTCGATTTACAGGACCGTCTTATTGATTATGCTGTTAGAATTATTAATGTTTCTGAGCAACTACCTGACACAAAAGCAGGTAAACATGTCTCTTCTCAAATACTAAGAAGTGGAACATCACCCGCTCCAAATTACGGAGAGGCTCAAAGTGCTGAATCAAGGGCTGATTTTATTTACCCCGTTAGATAATTATTATAATAATGGAAAACAATATTTTAAACGAAATATCTAACAGGGTGAATAAATTGAAAGTAGCTTTAAAAGAGTTGAGAGAGAGCGAAGTATGGTTGAAGATAATAGTAAAGGCAAAATTAATTCAACCTTCAACAAAATTGTCGCATATACTCCAAGAAACTGATGAGTTGATCTCAATACTTTTTAAGAGCATCGATACGGCGAAAAAAAAGAATGAACGATAATAAAAAAATTACGCCTTTTCTGAGATAAAACGAAACAAATGGGTGTTGGATATTCCGTGTTGGATATTGGAAGTTAAATTTTAAACATGTCGACTCCATTAAAAATCAAAACAACTAAACTTTTCATACTTTTTTTGTGCGTTTCTCTTTTAGGATTCTCACCCAATCCCAAATATATTACCGAATCCGATGAATACCATATAGTTAAGAAGGGTGATACGCTCTACTCGATCGCAAAGAAATACGAAACAACTGTCGATGCTCTCAAAAGGATAAACAACCTCCCGTCAGATAAAATACTTATAGGGCAAAAAATTTATCTCCAGAGCAAAGAGCATCCCCAGCAGTATTATGTGACAAAACGGGATATTCCTTCAAATGGCTATCATGTTATTCAAAAGGGAGAAACCCTGTACCGGCTTTCTAAAATATATGATATTCCCATCGAGAGATTGATGGAGCTGAACCATCTTACTTCTTACACGATAAAAGCCGGCGAGAAATTACTATTAAAGGGCGAGCCCGGACTGACTACTCAAGTGCAGGAATATGAACCGAAAAAAATCGAACAGCCAAAGCCAACTCAAACAAAAACAGAAACGAAAAAAGAACCAACAAAGCAGATAAAAAAGCAGAAATATCATGTTGTAAAAAAAGGTGAAACGCTTTACAGGATCGCTTCTACGTACGGATTATCTATTTACGAATTGAAAAACTACAATAGTTTGAGTTCAAGTAATATTTTTGTTGGACAGAAGCTCTATCTGGAAACACAGTCAAAGAATGACAATTCAAAATATACGATCCCAAAACCGGTTATAAAGAAATCGGAATTTCAGAAATACGGTATTATCTGGCCCTGCATCGGGCAGATCACTTCGGGATTCGGCACACGTGACGGCAAGCCACATAAAGGACTCGATATTGCCTGCCCGGAAGGCACACCGCTAAAGGCAGTACTCGATGGTGAAGTTGCCTACTCCGGCAAACAGCGCGGCTACGGCAATGTAATCATTCTCAAGCATGACAACAGCATTATGACCGTGTATGCACACAACCAGGAAAATCTTGTACATAAAGACGATAAAGTGAAAAAGGGAGAGATTATCGGAAAGGTTGGCTTAACCGGCAACACGACCGGCGCACATGTGCATTTTGAAGTCCGGCTCGACGGACGCGCCTACGATCCCCTCCAGTTTTTGCCGTAAATAATACTATTCCTAACTCGGATAATCCAGAAAAGATTTAACCAACCGTCTTCGTTACACTACGCCGAGGCAGGCGAATTAACACGAAAAAAAAAATACATGACAGGCAGATGACAGAGAGACCATAGAGAATTTATCGACTTGTGATAAGATAATTCAAAACAAAAAAGGCATGTCATTCCCGTGAAAACGGGAATCCAGTTTTTGTTCTGATAAAGACGGGAAAGTGTGATGTTATTAATGATTTTAATAACATGAAGTTTTCGGGACGGGGTGTGTGTTTTTTCTATCTCAACAATACTACTTTCCTTATCTCTTTATCAACTCCATCAACACTCATTTTATAGAAATAAATACCGTTTTTCAAACTACTCATATCACACTCTATTTTATGATAACCCGCATTCATATCTTTGTTCGTCAAAATTTCAATAAAATGTCCTCTCATATCGTATAATTCTATCTTAATATAACTTCTTTCAGGTATTCCAAAAGATATCTCCGCTCTTTCTCTAATCGGATTTGGATAAGAACCAATTAATTCAAATTCATTAGGATATATTTCATTTACACTTACTGGATTATTGATCACAGTTATTATTACCGTATCAGGATTAGAATAGCATTCTCCGTCATCTACTGTTAATAAAAAAGCAAAATCAGTTGAATCATCTATATCGGGTGAAATAAAGGTAGGATCGGCTATTGTACTGTCAGATAATTCAATTCCAGGAGGTGCTACCCAGTGATAATTTATATCATCACCTTCTGGATCATAAGATCCTGATCCATCTAAATATACTACTTCATTATCCAGTACAGTCTGATCAGCACCAGCATCTGCTATTGGTATTCCGTTCACAGCGATATAATCAACTTTTGTTTCAGTATCCGAACCATAACTATTTGTAGAAGTCAAGGAGACCGTGTATACTCCCCAATCTGTATATTCATGAATAGGGTTATTCTCATTACTTGTATAGCCATCACCAAAATCCCATAACCATGAAGTTGGATTGTTTGTTGATAAGTCTGTGAACTGTACCTGTAATGAACCACATCCATAAGCTGGTATACCACTAAAATCTGCAATAGGTTCTAAGCTGTATAAAATAAAATCAACATCTGTCGTGGTTTGATTATATAATACAACAACATTTGTAATTGTTGAATCAATATAGTTGGATAATGTCGATGTTACATCGTATATTCCTGCGGGTAATGATATTGAATAATTACCAGACGACGTGGGGTTAGTTGTTATTCCTCCGGTCGTTACTTCTACATCCGTTACTAAACCACTTCCCCCTATTAGAGTTACTGTTCCTTCTATACTGCCAGTATCTTGTGTAATTGTGACTACCACAACATTTGATGTTTCTGATTCTCCTTCATCATAAACAGCTGTTACTTCGTATTCATAAGTACTTGCCATTAAATTCAAATCTTCATAAAATAAATTAGTTACAATGGATGAGTTAATCTGATTTCCATCTCTGTAAACATTATAGCCAATCAAATTTCTCCAACTATCCTTCTTTAGTAAACCATTTGAGTATGTGTTGGATAAACTTAAATCACTATATAAATCACCTACAGCTATTTGAGGTTTAATAGAACTTAATATTACAGAATCCTTACTATTTGTATACTCTACAAAAACTTCATGACTTCCTACATAGTAATATCCATATACTCCCATTTCTGTAAAACCACTTATATGGTTTCCATAATATAGAGTGCTATCATAAATACTGTTATCTACACTAATATATGGGCCGCCTGGAAGAATATTATATGTAGCAATCATGAAATTACCTTCATTAACTTGTATATTATCAATATCTATTGTAATCCAATCATCTGAAACACCGTTTACAAAATATGGACCTCCTAATACAGTAGTTCCATCTCCTGATAATACATATACTTCTTCTGGCTGTGAATAACTTCCAGCGCTTGAAGTCAAAAATCTAACTTTCTTTATTATACATGGATTGTTCGTTGGAGTAAATAACTGAGCAAGACCAGATCCACCTCCTATTGAGCTAAACGAATATTCAAAAGAACCATCATGGTAAAAACTCCATTCTCCAACTTCTGTGACTGGTGCACACCAATTTAAGTAAACATCATTATCAAAAACTTCCGCTTCCAAATCTGTTGGCACTGGGAATATCCTGTTTAAATTAATAATTGTACAACCAAAATGCTCCATACCATAATATGAACCACCCCATGTAATCTCATGATCATAATGATCCCAGGTGTCGTGTACATATACTGTATTATTATTTTCGTCATATCCATAAGCTAATATGAAGTGCCCTGTCAGATGAAATAGTACTGGACGACCCATATCAATCTCATTCTTAAATTGATCGAATGTAAAACCTTGGGTATTCCCACCATATCCAAAGATATATTGAGAATAGTTTTGTATCACTGTGTAATCTCGTGATTCAAAAAATAACTTAATACCATGACATCCATCTCGATAATAAGGTCCACATCCGGTGTAATCATATAAGGGTGCTCCATTAGATAAATAATAAACAACTGTTGCTCCGTCACTCATGTTAAAAGCTGATTGGCTTGAACCCATAAAATCACCTGTGCAATCAGCATGAATATGTTGAGGCCAACCACCTACTATATATGGATCGGGACCACTGTTCCCAGATTCTATCCAATAATCATCAACATGTCCATATGTTGTAAGTCCATCGTACCCCATATGAGTTACACTTAACGGACATTCCCCATATCCCCACCAACTATTATTCATAGGCATGATGCCGTTATTGGCAGACCCATCATACACATTAGGATATCCAGTTCTATCATAATAACCTGCCATCATAGCTGCAGAAGTAGGACAACAACCATAACACCAATCAAAAGCAGGTACATTAGAAAGAATATTAATATTTTTACTATTATCTGGTAATTTGATAATCGGTGCTCTATAATGACCCGGTGGGCTTCCGGGGACAATTATTTCATCAATTTTATTGCCATTTTCATCAGTAAAAGTACGGATAATATTTTTGTTGTTAATTCTTTCATCTGCGAATAATGAACCAATTGAAAGAATGGTAATTATAATCACTAATATTTTTTCATTTCTCCTCCATATTATCCAACTAATAAATTTTGTTTATACTTAATATCTTCCAATTTTTCATATTTTTTTCGTCCGAAGAGCATATAAAACCAACTTCAACTTAACTTAAAGTAAACTCATAATTTTCCTTCCTTTATTGTCAATTTATTTTATTTCTTAAACTTTCCTAACTCCCACTTCACCCCTACTCTCAATCTTCACAAAATACACCCCTGCACTTATTTTCTTTCCTTTCTCACCCTTCCCATCCTACACAACTTCGCTAATATTATCTTTTTCATTCATTTTAATTTTTATTACCTGCTAAAGAAGCAATGATCGATGCTGCTGCAGCGACACCTACTATACTTACTCCACCAATAACAACATATTTTACTATTGTTATTATATCTTCTGAAGGTGACCCTTTTTGATTAAATTCTATACCATTTAGTCCTATCCTTACAGTAGTACTCTCTTCTTTGTATTCATTCAATTCGTTAGCTTGGTTTATTATCTCTCTAAATTCATTACTTTTCCCTTGTTTTAATTTTATATATTCTATTGCTTTTAGTCTTACTCTTGGGTCTTCTACCTCATTATCTGCTATTTCTTTTAATATTTTTTCATTATTTGTATCAATCTTACTTGTATTTAATGCTATCATATTATCTTTTGATTTTGCTATATCCATATTATATAATGTGTTATTAACTACTTTTCTTGTTCCGTCAATTAAATTACTCTTATGCAAAAATGTTCCTTCGCCAATTTGGTTTTTATGTAGAATAAGTCCATATTCTCCAAAATGTCCAGTCCAACAAGTAATTCCATTATATTCTTTCTTTTTTTCATTTCCCGATTCAACAAACCTAATATTTGTTGCTCTGTATCCTTTATCTGTTTCATATATAACAAATGACACTAAGTCTCCTACTTCAACTTTTCTTTTATTTTCATATATTATATTAGATATTTTAAAATAACAATCTAATTCTTCTTTTGATGACCAAATAAACCCATAACCTTTATCTTCATCATATCTTGTAATCATACCTTTTATTTCTTTCATTTTTTTCTCCTGATTCTTTTTTTTCTTAGATATGCCCAAACATTCACTTCTAATCACTTCTCATCTTTTTCTTTCAAATTCAATAATAAAAACAGCATTCACCTCAGTTCATACTCTTTTATTTTATTTCCTTTCTTTGTTGTCAAATTTAATTAAAAGAATGCAACTTTATGATTGCCTAAAATTTCTTCATTACCGAGATAAGTAAATTCAGTATTCATATTTCATCTATTTCTGCAACCAATTGTTACAGTTTTTGCAACAATCATTCATTTTTATCTTTATTGTTCTCTTTTAGTAATAGTTTTTTTATTTCTCTATCAAAATCAGAAACATAATTCTTGTCTTGAGTAACTCTAAATTTTTCATATTCGCTCTCAGCTTTAAGTCTTGCTTCTAACATCGTAATTTTACCAAGGTTTGTAAGTATTGGAGAGTCGGAAAGTTCTAAAAATTTTATAAGAAACTCTTCCCAGTCTTTCATATTCATTACTTTTCTATTCATTGCTCTGCTTTCTGCCAAATCAAGATAAGCAGTTACAAGGCGTTCTAAGTTTTTAATATGTTCTTCGTTTAAATAGTTTTTTGCAATACTTACATCGTTTTTGAAAATTTTCCCGTCGGGAGCTTGTTTCCAAGTTTTGAGTCCCATAAATACTTTTTTTGTATCAGCTTCGGTGTAGATAATTTCAGCAGCAGTTTTACCTGTTATTGCCCAATGCAATTTATTTTGAACAGTTGCAAAGAAATGCTTTGTTATTTCGGCTTTGCTGTCGTAGTCGGCAGAAAGTGCATAAATATCTGTAATTTTCTGATACAATCTTCGCTCACTTAAACGGATTTCTCTAACCCGTTCAAGCATTTCTTCAAAGTAATCTATACCAAAGTGTTTTATCTGTTTGAGTCTTTCATCATCGATTGCAAAGCCTTTGATGATATATTCGTGCAGAATTTCTGTTGCCCATTTTCTGAACTCTGTTGCTCTGTGCGAATTTACACGATATCCTACAGCAGTAATAGCTTTTAGATTGTAATATTTTACTTCTTTTTCTTGTGTTTTACCTTTGATAGCACCGTGCCTTGTGGTATGTTGGAAATCCCGACATACTGAATATTCATCAAGTTCGCCTTCTGAAAATATGTTTTTAAGATGCTCTGTAATTGTAGTTCTGCCTTTTTCAAAAAGGTCAGCAATTAGTTTTTGAGTTAGCCAGATCGTTTCATCTTTAAAAAATACATCAATATTTACTTTGCCGTTTTCAGTTTGAAAAATTACAAAGTTTGAGAATAATTGTAATTCAGAATTTATATTTTCTTTCTTTTTCTTGCTCATTGTTTTGTTCCTCTTTGCTTAATAATTTTAAACTACCTATCTTCCGAATGTTTCGACTTTGTCGAATCTTCGGAATGTTGAGTACCACCACCGCAATAATAACATTCGGAAGATCAGCGAAGCTGAAAATTCCGAAGTTAATCTAATGTATATGTCCCTGCATATCTATCGCGTATACACAACCATATCTTGCGGTATCTGCGCAATATTGCGTGGATTTTGCTTTTAGTTTCTTTCATAATATTTTTCATTATTTACATAGTTCTTTCCGTCCAATTTCATAAGTAAAAACAGTATTCGCCTCAATGCTTAGTCTTTTTATTATATTTCCTTCCTTTGTTGTCAATTCTTTCTTTTCCAAAATTCATATAAATACCTTTTTTCAAGGTTTTGTGGTTATCAGTCAACCAACTTTATATGCTTTCATAGACACAATTAAGTTAACACTTTTTATTAATAATTTCTTCGATTATTGTTATATCTTCCGGGATATCTACTTCAGGAGAATCATACGTGGTTATTATCACTCTTATTTTATGCCCGTGTTCTAAAACTCTTAATTGCTCAAGTTTTTCAATTTTTTCAAGTTTGCCTGCAGGCATATCTCTGAATTTTTGCAGGAATGAATATGTATAGGCATAGAATCCGAGATGCTTATAATAATGGATATTTTCTTTATGTTCTTGATCAAATGGGATCGTTGATCTAGAAAAATATAAAGCATATCCATTATTATCAAAAACAACCTTTACATCTTTTGGGTCAATGATCTCTTTTTCTTTGATTATCCTGTAAGCAAGAGTGCTTATTTCAATGTCAGATCCATCAATAAAAGGTCTCACCAGTTCGTCGAGGCATTCGGGATGCATCAATGGCTGATCACCCTGCACATTTACGATCACATCATTTTCATCGAGTCCCAGTATCTCGGCAGCTTCTGCAACTCTATCTGTTCCTGATCTGCATTTATCCGATGTCATAACAACTTCACCGCCAAAGCCCTTGACCACATCAAATATTTTCTGATTGTCAGTGGCAACGATAACTCTACTGATATTTTTTGCTGATATTGCTCGTTCATAAACCATCTGGATCATTGGCTTGCCGCAAATTAAGGCAAGGGGCTTTCCCTGAAATCGGGAAGAATCAAATCTTGAAGGTATTATAGCTGTTATCTTCATTTATCTTTTTTTCTATTCATTTTGTGTTCAAAGTTAAAATTATCATCGGCTGAATATTAAAAACGCCTATTAAGTGTGCATCCGTAAACCCCGTTAGATGTTCCTGTCCCGTTAGATGCTTGCTATCTAATGGGATACTATCTCACGGGGTAAACTTGAAAATCTGGTAGAATTATATTTTTCATTCTTTTACCTCATTCCCTAACCCCTTCTCCTAAAAAGAGAAGGGTACTTTTTGTCTCCCTCTCCACTATAGGAGAGGGTTGGGGTGAGGTCGAAAAATGGGCTTTACGAGCAAACATTTTTTAAAGTACTACATTTTCCTGAAAATTTCTTCAGCTCTTTCTTTTGTCATGATATTTTTCCAGTTTTTCCCCAGGCAGTTGTCCCATAAAGGTTCAAGACTTAAAGCCACAGATATCATCTTGTCCATAGATTCCCGATCCATATCTTTAACAAGATCTTTTGGCAAAGTTATTTCATGCTTTTTCATCATCGTTCTGAATTCTTTAACTCCATCAGGATAAAATTCTTCAAGATAATCAAATGTAATGCAACAGCCGATTCCGTGATGAATTCCCAGCACATACGAAAGTCCATAAGAAAGAGCGTGGCAGGCACCGACCTGCGAATAGGCAATACTCATACCTCCGAAATATGAAGCCATCATCAGTTTATCGTCCTTATCAGGATGATCGTCGATGAATACTTCTCTGCATAATTGTAATGCTTTTTCTCCGTATGCTTTGCTGAATTCATTGATATAAGTTCCATTTAGCGATTCGATACAATGAATGTAACAGTCCATCCCTGTATAAAACCACTGACCCTTCGGCACTTCGCTGATAAGCTCGGGATCGAGAACGATCTGGTCAAATACTGTATAATCTGAATTGATACCTAATTTTCTCACGGGACCTGTGAGAATTGCCGTTCTCGATGCTTCTGCTCCTGTTCCTGAAAGAGTCGGAATGCCTACATGGAATATAGCAGGATTTTTTATGAGATCCCAGCCCTGATAATCGGCAGATGATCCGGGATTAGTCAACATCAGGGATATTGCTTTTGCAATGTCCATTGTGCTTCCACCGCCGATACCGATAATTGCTGCAGGTGTTTTTGTATCATAATCTTTTATTTTTTGAACGAGGGAGTCTATTTGAGTGGTTTTGGGTTCATCTGTAACATCCACAGGAATGAGCAGGTCATTTTTCTTTACTGGTATTCTTTTTTCAAGATTTTTTCCCTTGAATACATCATCAAACACAAAAACTATGTACGAATCATTTTTCCCATAGATTGGATTTAATATCTCACCCAGATTGTTAAAAGAACCTCTTCCGAATATTATGTTTGGTACTAATTTGATATTTTTAATCATCTATTTGAAAACTCCGATTATTTTATCAATTCTTTCTTCAATTTCACTTTCTGTCCAGTTTAGCATGATCTGCATTGATATCGTTCTTTTCATGATATTATCTGATTGTGGAAGTTTTATGTTTCTATAATCCGGATGGTTTTCATATTTATGGATCGGCAATTTTGCGAGTACTGAAAGATTTATTAAATGATCCCATTTTTTGATATAATGCCATTTGTTATCATACCAGTATGGACAGTCGGTGACGCCTGCTTTTGCCAATTTGCCTGCAATATCTCTTGCTCTTTTTTCATCATGTAGAAAAATAGAAAGGAAGGTTGCTGTATCTCCATCCTCATCCGGGATATTTCTGAAACTCACTTCATCAATTTCTTTCAGTGCATCCTTGAACATTTTTTTATTTCTTTTCTGAATTTTTATCATTTCAGGCAATTTTCTAAGCTGAGCAAGACCGACAGCTGCATTCAACTCGCTGATTCGATAATTCATGCCAAGGAACGGATGGTTTTCAAGCCCTCTGTCATTACCGATATGGTCATGACCGTGGTCTGCATACATATGTATGTTGTCATAGATCTTTTTCTCATCGGTTATTATGCCGCCGCCTTCGCCGCAGGTTACTGTTTTAACTGCATCGAATGAATAACATCCTGCTTTCCCGAATCTTCCAAGTGCTGTTCCGTGAAATGTTCCTCCAATGGATTGGCAGGCATCTTCAATGAGAACGATATTATTTTTATCACACACTTCTTTGATCCTGTCTATTTTTGCCATACTGCCGCACATGTGAACAGGTAGGACAGCTTTTGTTTTTTCTGTAATAAAATCCTCGAGCTTCTCAGGGTCAAGACACAAAGTATCATCAATTTCTGCAAAAACAGGAATGGCTCCTATATTCAAAACTGATTCTAATGTTGCTACAAAAGTAAACGGCGGAACGATAACCTCGTCACCGGCTCCAATTCCACAGGATACCATAGCAACACAAAGAGCGGCTGATCCACTCGAGCATAAATGGCTGAATCCTGCTCCTGTTATGTAACATAATTCATTCTCAAAAGATTTTGTTTTCCAATGCCCGTTTCTTGCATTGTCAAATCCGTATCTGAACAAAACCCCGGTTTCAAGAACATCCAAAACTTCTTTTTTTTCTTCTTCTCCAAATATTTCAAAGCCCGGCATCTTATCTCCTTTTAGCTTATCATTTATTAATTAAGCTGAATAATAATTTTATAAATCAATTACGTCTCTCTTGAATTTTTGTTATAAATTAAACAGAATGGCATCTATTAGTCGGATATTTATGAAAGTATCAAGATAAAAAAAAGAAAGACTAACAAACGTCAAAGTACAGGGTAAGAAATGATTGACCTTTCAGTCAAGTAAAACTAGTGTCAAGCCAAACTTCGATTGGAAGTGGTAATTTAATTTTGACATTCCTTATATTTGAGGTTTCAAATTTTTTTAAAAGTCAATTTACGTCATTTTACAATTGAATTATCACTAAAAAAAATGCATATAGCAACAACGCTATCAAATAATACGAATATGATATTTTAGCAATTTTCTTCTCTTTCTGCTAATATTTTATGATCTTTCAAAAAAAATCTTGACGGCAATCCTTTATAGCTTTACATTCTTCTATAAATTAAACAGAAAAAATAATACGGAGGTATAATGAAAATTAAACCTATTGATGATCGAGTTCTTCTTGAGACATTGGAGTCATATGAGAAAAAAGTCGGCAATATTATTATTCCCGATACCGCAAAAGAAAAACCACAGATCGGCAAGATCATTGCAGTTGGAAATGACGAAGATCTACAGAAAATTGTGAAAAAGGGTGATAAAGTTGTGTATGCGAAATATGGCGGCACAGAAATAGAACTTGAAGGGAAAAAATATCTCATCGTACAGAAATGCGATATTTTAGGAATTATCGAATAAGTTTGTTCATTGATTTATAAGACCTTTGCGGCATAATGCTGCAAAGGTCTTTTTTTGGTTCTTTGAATACTTGAGAGGTAAATTGGAAACAATATCCAACATCCAACACGGAATATCCAATGATGAAGGAAAAAATATATGAGTGAGAAAAAAAAAGAAAATAATCAAAAGAAGTTCGATGTGCAGAAACGCTTTATTGATTATGCGATTATATTCTTGTATTAGCAAAAAGCAAGTACGCATATTTCATTTCAAGAGCATATACACTGTAAAAAAAAGAAAAATGAAAGATAATTTCAGCGATATCATTGTTTTTACTGGGATACAACGAACTAAATGGATGTTGGACATTCCGTGTTGGTTATTGGATATTCAGATTACTTAGTAATCCACACTCTATATAAAAGGATACTTTATTATATGAGCCAGTAGCGGTTTTGGGCTCCCCTTTTTATCAATCCCTTAAACTCCATTTGCAACAAAACACTTGAAAGAGTCGCAGGACTCTCATCAGTCAATTCTACCATTTTGTCCATGCTAAGA
>Ga0265595_1000485_pt1 | contig 35350 bp, 29 predicted proteins | sample saktaG_15_FD_190148 | JGI IMG/M metagenome (GOLD analysis project Ga0265595, IMG submission 190148) | Saline water microbial communities from Sakinaw Lake, British Columbia, Canada - sak_2013_06_06_50m | ecosystem: Environmental > Aquatic > Non-marine Saline and Alkaline > Saline ...
CGTGAAGCGATCGAGGCATTCATCGCCGCCTATGGCCCGACCGCGAAACCCTTCATCTGGCGCAAGCGTGAAGTCAGGGGAGCTCAACTGAGAAATACCATCGCTAATTTATGCAATTAGGCACTAGCATGTCATTGTCGCCAAGGTAAGCGCGGAATGCTTGCATCGCACGACTGACCCTGCCGCCGTCTTCGACGATTTCCTTGTAGGCCAGAGCCGCAGCTTCGTCCCATTGCCAAGTGTCTTCGAAGGCGTGAATCTGTGCCGCGGACTGCGAGCCGTTGCGCTCCCTGAAGAGTACGTTGTAATCCTGATTGGACTTGAATGGCGGGTCGAGGTAGATGAGGTCAACCGACTCGTCCTTGACGTAACGGCGCAGGATGTCGAGGTTGTCGCCGTAGTAGAGCAGGTTCGTCGGGTTCCCGTCAGGCATCAGAGGTGAGGATAAGCCGAAATGGTTCAGAGTCAAGCAGCGCAATCGCGCCGGGCGGCGAGGTTGTCTGGCCCGAAAACGCTGGGCTAAGGAGTAGACTAGAGTTTTGACTAAGGTTTTGAGGAACCATTCGAGGAAGGAATCGAGGTAACAATCGAGGAACCCTTCGGCGAAGGAGTCGAGGTAACAATCGAGGAACCCTTCGACGAAGGAATCGGGGTAGCAGTCGAGGAACCATTCGAGGAACGAATCGACGAACCAATTCGGTAAGGAATCAGGGAACCAATTGACGGGGGGAATGCCCCCCCACCGGGCCCCCTGTCAGGAAGACGAAGAAAACCTGCCCTTTTTGGCTGGAAAAAGCGGATTATACATATGAGGACGGAAGAGGAATCAAGGGGTCGAGGATTCGAGGAGTCGAGTGGTGAAATGAAAGGACAGGACTGAAGAAGGTGTACGATGAGCAGAAGGAAAAGGCCGCAACCAGAGCATGGGAGCCCGCACGAGCAACATCTGCGGGATATCGTGGACGAACTGGTGCATGAGGAGTCTCAGAAGGCGGCGTATCTGGCGTTCGCACATGAGCTTGCGATGGCGGAACGACGCCAGCCGCTGTGCGCCGGAATCCCTGGGTACAGTCCACGTCGGGACAGTCCCCGGATTCCGTCGCCGGTTCCGGATTACAGCGAGGCCACGAAGCGGGTGGTGGAGAAGTGGTTTCGGAGAGGGCTTTCCGGCCACCTTATGTGGCTCATCGGTCAGGTGGTTCTGGATAGAGGGGTCGGATAGTGCAGAATACAAAGCGCAGACTGCAAAGTGCGGAATGGCGGTCTGTGATTGGAGGTGGAAGATGAAAGGTATGAGAGATCGAGCAACGCAGATGATGGAAAATTACGCGGCGCGGTTGAAGGTCGGGCAGTGCGGCGCGGAGAGGAACGTCGGCCTGAAGGGACCGGCCGAGCGTTTCTCGGCGGCCATGGAGCGCGTGCGGCGTACCCGGGCCGAGACCAAGGCCTTGCTTGAGGACTTGGAAGTGCCGTCGATCGTTCGTTTCCACTACTGCACTTTTGCCCTGCGGCTGGGCAAAATCGTCAACCACGCCTGGGGTGAGCACGCTTGCCGAGAGGAGGCGCGGCTGCTCGTTATGACGTGGCAGGCGCGCGGGCTGGACCGCGATGTCATGCTCAGGATTGCACGGGAAGTGTTCGAGCTGGAGATCGGGGAGAAATGACGAAGCTCGAAGCTCGAATTCCGAATCAAGCTCGAATCAAGGAAAGCGCCGAATTGGTCATTAGGAGTTCGGTCATTCAATCGACATTGGAACTTCGTGCTTCGGACTTGTCCCGGCAGCAGGAGAGATGTAGAATTACTCAGGGACTAACATGGTATCTATCAGGGCGTCCGGTATGCTGGCGCGCGCTGTCCGGCAACGGGTCGGCCGGGACGAGAACGCCGGGAGCCCTGTTAGGCTGGTTTGACCGGTCCGCGGTCAGGCGCGCCGGCAGGTTGTTTGTGTCTGTGTCCGGTGTTATACAGGAGGCGTGTCATGAGAGACGCCGAACTGGTTGCAGGTATCCTGGATGGCAGCGTGGACTTCGCGGTGCTCTGGGATGAGTACTGGAGCAGGGTCTATGACTGCGTCCGCAGGATGGTCGGGGACGCCGAACTGGCGAGGGACCTGGCCAACTGCGTCATGGAGCGGGCCAACGAGCAGCTCGCCCGCTTCGACGCGAACAAGGGCAGTCTCTGGACGTGGCTGCATCTAAAAGTAAGAACCGTGGTGATTGCCTACTTCCGACGGCCCCGGCTGCGGACGGTCAGCCTGGAGGTGCTCGACGGGTCGCGGGAGCCGACGTGCGAAGGGCCCGAGCAGGTCTACGAGCGGGCCGCGGTGTGGCGCGCGGTGGATGGGCTGCCCGAGCCGGAGCGGTCGGTGCTGGCGCTGAACTATCACGACGGGTATTCGTGGGACGAGGTGGCGCGGCTCCTCGGCACGTCGGCCCGGACGGTCAGGCGGCTGGCCATGCGCGGGCTTTCGATGCTCCGGGGCAGGCTGTAGACCACGTGGTCCGAAGGAGGTGGTGCGATGGCACATGAACGTGATGATGCGACCGATATCGATTTCAACGACGCCGAGTTGGACATGTTCGGCGACTTCACCGAAGCGGTGCAGCGGTGCGAGCATCCGGACATGGAGAAGTACCTGGCGCGCTGCCCCGGGTCGGAGGCGAAGATGCGCCCGATACTCGAGATGGCGCTCTTGATGGACAGCGCGGTGACCCAGTACCGACGCAAGTACCCGCACGTAGACCTGCGCAAGCTGCGGGAGCTTGTCCAAAAGCAACGCGGCAAAGAAAAGTAGTCCGCTCCTTTCCGACCATGACCCGGCCCTGCGGCCGGGCCATTTATTTCTGCCCTTTTTCCCGGGAAAAAGCGGATTATACAGTAGGAACAAGGTCACCGGCTACCGGTGAACCTGCTCTTTGACAACATGGAGAACCGGACGCAAGGGCAGCGATTGCGAGTACGGCGTCGCTAACAGTGCCCAAAGGAGGTGATAGTCATGGCAACTGACCCGACCGCAAGGCTGAACAACTGGAACGAGAAGTACAACCTCGAACGCATCAACGCCGTCCTGACCGAGAAACGGCCCACGATGTTGCAGAACATGGGTGCGGTCCTCCCACTGCTCGCCGCGATGGAATCGCAGGTGAAGCAGGTCTGCGACAGCGCGGGCGTCGCGACCATCATGTACCCGTTCTACCTCGACTTCGGCCGCGAGATCTGGAAGCTCTCCCGGAAGGAGATTTCCGGTGAGTCGCTGGCGCAGGAAGCCGCGGTGCTGATCACGAAGTGGACCGCAAGAGGCCTGACTCAAGCGGTGCTGCAAGCGATCCGGACCGACGTCTTCAACGTCGCGGCACCGGTTGCGCCGTGAGAAGGCCACGAACGATGCGGGCGGAGTCCCGCTGCCGGACTCCGCTCGCTTTCTATCCTATTCGCCGGGCACCGGCTGGTAGACCCGACTTAGGCGATGCTCGCAAAGGAGGCCGCGCCGATGGCATGGTCTTCCGCATTCTGTGTTAGGTACAGCCCGGCAAAGGTCTGCTCGTAAGTTGACAGCACCCTTGAAATGGCTATCATACCCCACGGCTTTTCAGCAGGTCTAAGGAGGACCATAATGCTAAGTTTCCGCAGACCAAGTTTGGCGATTCTTCTGCTGGCCGCGGCGCTGGTCTTGCCGGTTGCCGCGCAGCAGATCCCGCTCGATGCCCTGATGCGTGGCGGCCGGATACACTATGAGGGCCAGCGCTACGACCGCGCCAAGGAGCAGTTCACCAAGGCGCTGGACCAGTACGGCGCGACCGCCGATAATTCGGCTGCCGGCCAGATCCACCTCTGGCTGGGACTGACCGAGTCGGAGTTGCACAATTACGGCGCTGCCGCCGACCACTTCCTGACCGCGATGGAAAAAGACACTACCATCGCGACCAAGATTCGCGCCAATGAGCAGTGGCAGTACCTCTCGTGGACCGCGCTCATCAGCGCGATGCGCGACAGCTACATTGCCGGCGCCAACGACCCCACGCTGAACTACGCGCTCGCCGCGCTCAAGGTTGACCCATCCAAGCCCCAGACCTACGCGCAAGTCGCCATCATCTACTCGGCGCTTGCCCGGTACGATGAGATGCGCGCCGTCGCCGGCGACCTGCTGAAACTGGACGCCGGGTCTCCGGAAGCACTCAGCCTGCTCGGCCTCTATTTTCTGCAGAAACCGGACAGCCTCTGGCCCTCCGAAGAGGCGAAACTGGTCCGCTGGGATTCGGCCGGGTACTACTTCGACGAGGCAATCAAGTCTTACGAGAAGCGCTTTGCCGAGGCCCAGGCTGTGCTCGCGAAGCAGCTCAAGCTCGACCCGGCCCGGCTGAACGAGGTCGTCAGACAACTGGTCGAGAAGAGCCGGCTCCAGGACCATGCCGTACTCAAACGGTATATCGAGACGGACCTGAACGCGGCCAAGCAACTCACCGAGATTGCCCAGACTGCCAGCAAGCTCTTCGACGCCACGAACAACCTGAACGTGACCAGTTCGCGTGCCGGCTCGGCCATGCTGCGCGCCGCGGCTGAAACCAGGGCCGACACGTCGGAGCGATTCCGCGCCAGGGCCGAAGCGCTCTTTGGCCAGGCCGTGGAGTACGACTCCACGGACTTCACTTCGCTCTTCGACCTCGGGATAACCCAGTACCAGGGCAAGGAAGACAGCCTGGCCGAGCTCTCACTCCGGGCTGTCATCGACGGCGCGGTCGCAAGAATCGGCATGCTGCCCCAGCCCTGGCTCGACTCGGTGCTGACGCTCGTCACGCCCTCAGTGGCCGAGTCCGGGTACGTGCAGATCAGCGGCCTCCTTGCCGCCAGTATCGACTCCGTCCTCATTGCCGGGGGCCGAAAGAGCGTGGGCTACAGTTGGCTCTACTTTCCGGACCTCAAGACCAAGAAGCTGACCGGCGCCGCGACCGTGGCCGATACCGCCGGCATGTTCTTGAGCCTGGAGCCGCCGCGAATGATGGAACAGGTCTTCCTCTGGCTCGGCTCAAGCCAGACCGGCCTGGCTACCACTCTTTCCGACGCCGGCAAGAAGGACGCAGCCAAGGCAGGCTACGAGCGGGCAATCGCGAACCTGCTCATTGCCACGAAGCTGGAACCGAAGAACTCGGACGCGTTCCAGAACCTCGGCATCTGCTACCGAGAAATCGACCAGAAGGACAAGGCCTTGAAGGCTTTTGAAAACGCTGACAAGCTGAGAAAGCAGGGCCATTAACCGCAAGGAAGCCAAAGCATGACCAAACTGCTCAATATCCTGATTGTAGTGCTGGCCGCCGCCCTGGTGTTCGTCATCCTCTACCCGCAGATTCAGCAGAACCGGCCGATCGACCTCAAGTTCGCCTGCGACAGTTCGGCCACCAGTTTGCCCATTCTGGTCGGGATGGACGAAAGCCTCTTCGCCAAGAACCGCGTCAACGCGACCCTTGTCTTCTACTCCGACCCGGACCAGGCCCTGGCCGACCTCTTTGCCGGCAAGGTAGACGTAGGCGTATTCCCGTGGAGCGCGGTCCTCAAACGCGCCGCGACCAAGGGCGAGACGCTGAAGGTCTTCATGAACGAGGAATTCCGGCAGGCGCTGCCGTCAGACGCGATTGTCGCGCCGCTCAAGTCACCGGTCAAGACCGTCGCCGACATCCGGGGCAAACGCTTCATCTATCCGCCCCAGGTACGCGACTACATACCGGTAGCGCTCACCAACATGGGATTGCGGCCCGAGAACGTGAAACTGACCGAGGTGCCGTTCACGGACCTGCTTAAGGAACTGGCCGCCGGGACCTGCGATGCGGCCTGGCTGATTGAGCCGCTGCTCTGCACGCTGGACACTACACAATATCGGGTCGTGCAGTACAGCGCGCTTCCCCGATTCGTGTGCCAGCCGTTTCCCGCCGCCGCGGTCGGGTTCTCTCCCCGTTTCCCGCAGACCTATCGGCAGGGACCGAAACGGTTGAAGATAGCGACTGACGCAGCCATGGCCATCATTGAGACCAAAGGCGACATGGCCAGGCAGGTACTGGCGAAACATTTCCCGTATTGCGCCGCATTCTCTGCTTACTGCCGGCTGCCCGAACTGCAGCGCAACACGGAGATCAACAAGCCTGCGGTTGCCGCCCTGGCCAGCCGCCTGAAGCTTGCCGGCGTACTGACCGACGAAGTCAATACGCAGGGCATGTTTCCGGACCCGCAGATATTCTCGCGCTAGGGTTTTGGTCCGGTCGTGCTAGATGGGGGGTCGGCGGTCCCCTGCAACCCGAAACCCGCCTATGCGGGATCGAAAGGGCGTCATGAGGTCGGTCCGGGGCGAACCAGGTCTGCGAGCCCGGTGACGTTGAAAGCTGGGTCTTGCGATGATTGCTGCCGTGAACCCCGCCAGAACCGGAAGGTAGCAACGGTAAGCGGATTGGTGACCAGTCGCAAGTCTGCCTGGCTGGAGTTGCCGACTTGTACGGCCCTCTCCCCAACCGAACGACGACGCCCGCACGGCCGGACCTTAGTCGATAAACGATGAGCGATGAGCGAGGAACGATGAGCGAGGAACCAGAAAATGGCAAGTAAGGTCCTTACTCTCAAGTACCGGCCCCAGAGCTTCGATGAACTCTGGGTTCAGGACCACGTGCGCGACACCCTCAAGCGGGCGATCGAGCGCAACCGCCTGGCCAATGCCTATCTCTTCTGCGGCCCGCGAGGCGTAGGCAAAACAACTACCGCCCGCATCCTGGCCAAGAGCCTGAACTGCGAGAAGGGTCCGACCGCGACGCCATGCAACAAGTGCCCCTTCTGCACCGAGATTACCGCGTCCCGGAGCATGGATGTCATCGAAATCGACGGCGCGTCGAACCGAGGTATCGAGCAGATACGGGAGTTGCGCGAGAACATCAAGTACACGCCCAGTTCCGGCCGGTACAAGATCTACATCATCGACGAGGTCCACATGCTTACCGAGGCGGCGTTCAACGCGCTCTTAAAGACGCTGGAAGAACCCCCGGCCCATGCCAAGTTCGTCTTCGCCACGACCGCGGCGCACGACGTGCCCGCGACCATCGTCTCCCGCTGCCAGCGGTTCGACTTCCGCCGGGCAACTCCGGCCGAAATCAAAGACCGGCTTGCCTGGCTGGCGAAGCAGGAGAAGATCAAGGCCTCCGACGCCGCGCTGATGGCAATCGCCCGCCGCGCCGACGGGGCGATCCGGGACGCCGAAGGCATTCTCGACCAACTGGCGTCGTTCCGGCCCGACGGCATCGAAATCAAAGACGTGGAGGAGTTGCTCGGCCTCGTGCCGTCCGAAGTCTTCTTCGACTACGCGGACCTGGTCCTGGCCGGAGACGCGCCGGGGTTGATGGCTTTCCTGGCAAAGCTTTTCGAGACCGGGTACGACCACATCGAGTTCTACTCCGGCACAGTACAGCACTTTCGCAACCTCCTGCTGCTCGACGTCAGCGGCAAGGAATCCGGCCTGAGCCTGCTGCCGGAGGAAGCCGAACGGATGACGCGCCAGGCCGAGTCGTTCGGGCGCGGCGACCTGCTCCGGATTCTCTCAACCATCACCGGCTACGAATCCCAGGCCGGTTCCACCCAGTATCCCCGCGTGCTCCTTGAAGTCATGTCGCTGGAACTGGCTTCGGGGCGCTCCGCTCCCGCCCCGGCCGGAACCGGGAAAGGTCGGGACGCGACTACCGAGAATCCCGACCCGCCAGTCGCCGCGGATCGACCGGTAACCATGAGCACGCTCTGGGCCGAACTGCGACTGCGCACGAATGAACACCGGCCGATGCTCGCCGGCTTCCTCGAACTGGCCACGCCGGTCTCGTTCAAGAACGATACGCTGACCGTCTCCCTGCCCGCGAAGCAGAAAGCCGCGGCCGAAAAGCTCGAAGAGAATGACAAACTCCTGACTGCGGCGCTAGCCGGGGTCACGGGCCGGCCGACCAGGCTGGCAATCCACCTGACGAAGAAGCCCGGACCGGACCCGACCCGCGAGCGGGTGAGCCGCATCCTGGGTGACGTTGACGAGAAGGAACCGGGTTGAAGCGCTCTCTCGAACAACTCGTGGCGGCGCTCGTGAAGCTGCCGGGCATCGGCCGCAAGACCGCCCAGCGCATCGCCTTCTACCTGCTCAAGCAGCCGGACGTCGCTCGTGAGATGGCGGACTCCATCGTCGAGGCCAGTTCCAAGCTCCGGCCGTGCCCAATCTGTTTCAGCCTGACCGAAGAGCAGCAGTGCGACGTCTGCTCCGACCCGAGCCGGGACCACACGCTCGTCTGCGTGGTCGAGGAACCGGCCGACGTACTGACCCTTGAGCAGTCCGGCCAGCACCGCGGGACATACCACGTGCTGGGCGGGATCCTGTCGCCGATTGACAACGTCGGGCCGGACGACCTGCATGTGAAGGAACTGCTCGCGCGGACCGCGGGTGGCATTCGCGAAGTCATCATCGCCACTAACCCAACCACCGAAGGCGAAGCAACCGCAATCTACGTCGCCCGGCAGCTCAAACCGACGGGCGTGCGCGTCACCCGGATCGCGCGCGGGCTGCCGGTTGGTTCGGACCTGGACCTGGCTGACACCGAGACGATCCTGCGCGCTCTCGAAGGCCGGCGCGAACTATGAAGTGCTTGACCGGCGAACCTGGTACCCTATGATAGATACAGTTCTCAACTGGAGGAGTTCATGAACCTGACACTGACCGGACGCCATTTCGAGATCACTCCGTACCTGAAGGCACACCTGGACGAGAAGGTGAAGAAACTGGACCACTTCAACAGCCACATCATCGAGGGCGAGATTGTCCTGCTGAAAGAGGGCATCAAGGACGTCGCCGAAGGCAAAATCCACTTGAGTCACACCGTCATCACTGCCAAGGGCGAGGGCAAGGACATGTACATCGCGGTCAATGATGTCATCGACAAGCTCGTCGCACAGCTTCATCGCCAGCAGGGCAAATTCCAGACCCGGAAGCGACACAACAACGCTGCGCCCGAGTAAATGGAAACTGAGACCAAGTCCCTGACCGTCGCGGCCCTGGCCGGCGAGAAACGGGAAGAGTGGGGACTGAAAGTGCAGGCGGGCAAGCGGGGGCTCACGACCAATCTGGTCGCTACGAGCGACATCAACCGGCCGGGAATGGCGCTCGCCGGGTACACCGCCGTGTTCCTGCGGGAACGTATCCAGATCGTCGGCAACACCGAACTGTCCTACCTCGAGACCCTGACCCCGGAGCAGCAGCACGAAGCGGTACACCGGCTGTTCTCGTTGCGCCCGCCGTGCGTCATCGTCACCAAAGGCCTGGCCCTGCCGGCACTCTGGAAGACCGAAGCCGAGGAGTTCGGCGTGCCGGTCCTGCTCACACCGATGGACACCACGCCGTTCATCCATGACCTGTCCGCCTTTGTCGACTTCCGGCTGGCGGCCCAGGACTTCGTCAACGGCGAACTGGTCGACGTGTTCGGCGTCGGCCTGCTCATCAGCGGCGACTCCGGCATCGGCAAATCCGAGTGTGCCCTCGACCTGGTTGACCGGGGACACCGCCTGATTGCCGACGACCTGGTCAAAGTGTTGCGCCGCGGCACCGGCATCGTGATGGGCTATTCCGCGGCCCGCTCATCCGAGCTGGCGCACCACATCGAGATTCGCGGGGTCGGCATCGTCGACGTTTACAGCCTGTACGGCGTGCGCGCAATCCGTATCCAGAAGCGGATCGAGGTCGAGGTGAGGCTCGTCCAGTGGAAGCCGGGCATGGATTATGAACGGACCGGCATCGAAGAGAAGCTGACCGACATCCTCGGTGTCCGGATACCACGTGTCACCATCCCGGTGATACCGGGCAAGAACCTGGCGCTGGTCCTCGAAGTGATCGCCAAGAACCACATCCTCAAGGTCTTCGGGTATCACCCGGCCAAGGTGTTTGACGACGCTCTCACCTCGGTGATGAGCAAGTCCCCGAAGATCGACCCGTTCATAACCGATGACTCGGAGTAAGAAGAGACAATCTCAGAAGCCGAGGGCAGTCGCAGGTAGCTGTCCCCCGGTCTACGCCGTAATCATCGGCCAGGGCGATCTGCCGAGGGCCCTGCTCGAATCCGCCAAAGCCATCGTGCCGGGCACAGCAGGCGTAGTCGCGCTCTCCAATCTTGACTGCCCGATTGTCGGACTGGGAGCGAAGCTCGATCAGACAATCGCCGGCCTCCCTGATGGTAACGTCGTTGTGTTCACGGACATGTTCGGTTCGAGTTGCGCCAACGCCGGGCTTGAAGTCAAACGGAGCCACTCGCGGGTCGCCGTGCTCAGCGGCGTCAATCTGTCAATGGTCGTCCGCTTCCTGTGCCATCGACACAAGAAGCCGTTCGCCGAACTGATACCTTTTCTGGTAGAGACGGGCCGGACCGCGGTCCAGGCAATCGAACTTTAGAGGCGCCGGGTCAGTGCCCTGCGCCACGCGTTCTCGGCCTCGCCCAGGCTGAGCTTCACGACCAGGTCTCCCCTCAACCCCTCGACCAGCAGCTCAGGATTCTTCACGGTGCGGCCGATTGCCCGTGCCGGAACCCGCAAGCCGGCCGTCAGGCTTTCAAAGGCGCTCCGGTTACGCGACGGAACCTCACACAGGAACCGGCTGTTCGACTCACTGAAGAGCAGGAAGTCGTCGCGCTTGAACCGCCTGCTGCCGGGGACCTTGCTCAAGGCAACCCGGGCTCCGATTGCGCCCGCGAAACACATCTCAGTCAGTGCAATACCCAGTCCTCCGTCCGAAAGGTCATGACAGGCAGTCACGATCCCCTGGCGGATGGCGGCGCCGACCGCGACCATCGTTCTGCGTCCCCGTGACGCATCGACCTTCGGCACGTCCCTTCCCAGGCCCTGGTTTCTCCGGAAGTACTCGCTGCCGCCCAGCTCCTCAAGGGTTTCACCGACAAGGTAAATCGACGAGCCCGGGGCCTTGAAGTCGGACGTGGTAGTCTGCGTCGCGTCCGCGATGACCCCGACCGCGGAGATGAGCAGGGTCGGCGGAATCGGCAGCGAATCGCCGGATTCGTTCTTGAACTCGTTGTACAGCGAGTCCTTGCCCGAAATGAAAGGCACGCGGTACTTCTTGCCGATGTCGTAGCACGCCTCGGCCGCGCGCACCAGCCCGGCGAGCTGGTCCGGCCGGTCCGGGCTGCCCCAGCAGAAGTTGTCGAGAAGTGCGATGCGGTCGATGTCGGCGCCGACCGCGACACAGTTGCGCAGCGCCTCGTCAATCGCCGACGCCGCCATCCAGTACGGGTCAATCAGGCCGTAGCGCGGACAGAGGCCGCACGCCACCACGACCCCGCGCTGCGAGCCCCGGACCGGCATTACCACGCACGCGTCGGTCGGCCCGGAATTGTCGTGCCCGCAGAACGGCTTCAAGCCGGACGTGCCCTGAACCTCGTGGTCGTACTGCCGTGTTACCCACTCTTTGCTCGCGATGTTCGGCGCCTGCAGGAGCCTCAGTATCTCCTCGGCCAATTCCTTTCTCACCGGCACCGACGGGTCCGCGGCTTCCGGGCGCTGCCAGTGGGCCTTCTTCGTCACGCCGCGCCAGCCGTGGTGCAGGAACTTCATCTCGATATCCGCCACCACGTGCCGGCGGAACTTGAGGACCAGCCGGCCCGAATCGGTCACCTTGCCGATTACCATCGCCTCGACGTCGTTCGCTGCCGCGAGCCCGAGTAACTCTTCAGTCGTTCCCGGCTCGGCGAAAACGACCATCCGCTCCTGCGCCTCGGAAATCCAGATTTCGGCCGGTGACAGCCCGGCATACTTGAGCGGCACGCGATCGAGCCATACCTCGCAGCCATGCTCGCTTGCCAGTTCGCCAATTGCCGACGACAGGCCCCCGCCCCCGCAATCGGTAATCGCGCTGAACAGGCCCCGGTCCCGCGCCGCCAGCACCACGTCCGTTACTTTCTTCTCCTCTATCGGGTTCCCGATTTGGACCGAGCCACCGGCGATCTCCTCGGACTTCTGGTGCAGTTCAAGCGACGCGAACGTCACGCCGTGGATGCCGTCCCGGCCGGTCTTGCCGCCGAGCAGGACGATCTTTTGACCGGCCTGCACCCTCTTATCGAGTTTGTCCTTGGGGATCAAGCCGAGCGTTCCGCAGAATACCAGCGGGTTGCCGAGAAAGCCGGGATCGAAGTAGACCGCTCCGTTTGCGGTCGGGATGCCCATCCGATTGCCGTAGTCGCGCACGCCGGCAACCACACCCTTCATCACCCGGCGCGGGTGCAGCACTCCTCGCGGGACTTCTTCCGGTTTCGTATCCACCGGCGCGAAACAGAACACGTCGGTGTTCAGAATCGGTCTTGCCCCGAGCCCGGTGCCGAGGCAGTCGCGGATGACCCCGCCGATACCAGTCGCCGCACCGCCGTAAGGCTCCAGCGCCGAGGGGTGATTGTGCGTCTCGACCTTGAAGCTGATGCCGTAGTGCTCGTCGAACTCAATCACTCCCGAATTGTCATGGAACACCGACAGGCACCAGGGCAGGTTCAGTTCCTCGGTCAGCTTGAACACGGTCGACTTGAGCAGGTTCTTCACCTTCCGGCCGTCGACGTCGATCAGGCCCTTGAAAGTCTTGTGCTGGCAGTGCTCAGACCAGGTCTGGGCGAAAGTCTCAAGCTCGACGTCGGTCGGGTCGCGACCGAGCTTCTCGAAGTAGCGTTGCAGTCCGGACATCTCGGCCCGACTCAATGCCAGGAGCCCCTGCTTCGACAGATTCACCAGCTCCGGCGCGGACAGCCCGCGCAGCTTCACGACCTGGTTCCGGAACCGGTATGGTTTCGTGTGGACGAACACTCGCTCGCCCGGCTTTGCCGCATGTTGGATGACCGGGTTGACCAGGAGCCCCTTCACGATCATGGTCTTGTTCGTATCGGCGGTGTGACGCCCGCCGCCGGCAGACTCAAACTCGTACACCCGGCCGGTCCGGACCTCGACGCCCTCGCACCCGATGTCGGCCAGCGAGCGCGCGATACTCGCGACGCTCGGGTCCATCACACCGGGGTTGTACAGCACCTCGGTGCCGGCGAGCCCGGCGCCCGCCTGCCTGACGCTGTACCGCTCGCAAACCGGGTCGCACAACACCTCGGCGGCGATCCGCTCCGCCTCTGCCTTGCCGATTTCGCCTTCAAGATAATAGAGCCGGGCGATTCTCACGCCGGTGACGCCCCGGGCCGCGATGTCCCGGATATCGGATTCGAGCGCAATCGCCTCGGGGTCGGTTGTCGTCTTGGTTATTTCAATGCGCCAGAGCACAGGCCAAGATAGAGGAAACGTGCCGTGAGTCAAGAAAGACAGGTCGGCCGGGTGCGAAGTCAGAAGTCAGATACTAGAAATCAGAATGCAGGAGTTCGGAGTGCGGAGCCCTGGCGGTTCATCCTTCCGCTCCTGTCATTTGCCATTTCCCCTTTCCCCTTCGCCTCTTGGCGGTCGCCTCTCCGGTTTCGTCATTTGCCATTTCCCCTTTCCCCTTCGCCTCTTGGCACGCGCCGTCTACTCGCTTATCAGCTTCTTCAGTTCCCGGTCGAGCGAGTCGTCGCTGACCTCTTCGCCGCCCAGGCCGGAGCGCGTGAAGGCGTTCACCTTTTCTTTCACGCGAGCATACTCGGCCTTAACGCTATCCGCTGCCGCCTTCCGGTTCTCCCGTCTGACTGAATCAAGCGCCGCTACGCGGGCGCGGATCGAGGCGATTGCCGAATCACACTCCCGGCTCAGCGAGTCCTGCTCTGGATTCAGCCCGCCCGCGAGCTGCTTGCGCTTGACCCTGCACCTTATTTCGAGCGTCCTGACCTTGCGCCCCACGCTGGCCCGGAACAACACGAGCGCCGTGTCCGGCGGTGCGGTCTGCAGCGCGACCGGAACCGGCCCGGGCGTGACCCGGCGCAGACTCTTCACGACTACATAGAGCGCCGCCGCCAGTGCGAGCACTGCCAGCACCGAGACAGCCACAAGCGCCGCCGGGCTGCGTTTCGGCCTCTCGACTTCGGGCGGCTGCCGTTCGTCCATGGTTAATTATACAGGATAAGAAGCTCCATGTGTCAATTCCCGCACTCGTTGCGGAATCTTTATTCTTGACTATCGCGGTGGTTCTGCTTTAATACGTATACTGATTGCGGGGTGGAGCAGCCTGGAAGCTCGTGAGGCTCATAACCTCAAGGTCGCTGGTTCGAATCCAGCCCCCGCTACTTCCCAATCTAGACTCACTTCGTCTCCGGCGCAGTCCTGCTGTGCGCGGGCGCTTGCCCCAGCCGCCGTTGTGACCGCCTCACGAGTGCTGAATCAGCGCCCCCGGCTCATCTGGTGGACCCTCTACCATAGCCTCTACTATAGCCTCTACCAGAACCGGCGCACTGCAATCACGAATCCCGAGATCCCTCCCGCGTCTCTTGCGCAGCCGCCCGCCTACTTGTGCCGCGCATTGGCTCAGAACGAAGCTGCCCGCAACGACGCGGGCAGCCTTGCTGACAGAGGCTTGATGGGCTATTCGGTCAGGACGACCTTCCTGACGCTCGACGCCGACTGCCCTCTGCTCCCCGATTGCTCCTCCCTGACGAAGTACACGCCGGGGGCGAGCGAACGGACGTCGTTCGGGCCGGCGTGCAGGTCGAGTACCTTGCGCCCCGAGATGTCCAGCAGGGCGGCAGGCTCTGACACGACAAGTGGCGTGGTCCTGCTGATGATTCTCGCACCCGGAGCCTCTCTCCGCATTGGGGATGTCTGCTCGTTAACTCCGCCGACCACCATGGGGAACGCCGCAGTCCGAATCCGGCGCGACACGTAGGGGTTTGTCTCGTAGGTGGGAAAGGCCATGCCGACGTGACCATGCAGGTCTGCGGTCAAACCGAAGGCCCTTTCCGACACGTACGTGCTTTCGGGCCGCAGGTCCATGATGACGAAGTTCAGCGAGTCCACGATCTCCCCCTGAGGAGAAATGCGCATTGCCCGGAACACGCTGTCTACCGCGTCAACTAAGAGGAAGCTGATACCGTCGTAGGCGACGTGGGGGAATATCAGGCTCTTGTCCCATTGAATGGTGTCGAGTACGACCCCGGCCGGTGTCACCCGCCAAGCCCTGTCTGTGACAAGCGGCCCGACCACGAGGTATACCCCTCCGCCGAATGCTACTGTAGGGGCACAGTCAGGGTTGCCATAGCGGTCGATGACGATAGCGGCGGTGTCGAGCACCTGTCCGGACGACCCGACCCGCAATCCGCAAACGCGGAGTCTGCCCCAGTCTTCCCATACGACCAGAAAGCCGTGGCCGTCGCTGGCGACCCGAGGACGGTGCCCCACATTTCCATGGCTGGTCTCAAGTCTGATGGCGGTCGAATCAAGCAGCACTCCGTCTGACCTTACTCGCGCCCCCTCAGCGCATCCAGTGCCGCCATATTGCCAGACAACCAGGAATAGGCTGTCGCCAAACGCAACGTCGGGGCCGCCGTCGTAATAGTCGTACACTAACCCGGGAACCCGGATCGGATTTGTGTCCAATGGCACACCGTCCCGGCCGATGCGCGCTGCCCACACCTGCGAGCTGTCCTCTCCGAAGTCAGTCAACCAGGACACCAGGTAGCAGCCGGCGCCATAGGCGACGCGAGGCGCGTGAGAACTCCATGGGCTGATACGGAAGCTCGACGGGTCGAGCGCCTCTCCCTCGTTTGAGAACCTCATTCCATACACGGCGCAATCGTAAGGGGCAGAGCCGGACCTCAGGTCGGTCCAGACTGCCAAGTAGTCCTGCCCATCAGACGCGACGTCCGCCGCCGTCTGGTAGTTGGCCGCATATGACAGCAGCGTGCCCACCGTATCGAGCACCTGCCCGGCCGCGGAGACGCGACGGCTCAACACCTCCCACGTCTCGTATTGTGCCCCTGAGCTAGTCACATAGTCTCGATAAACCACCAGGAAGCCATCGCCGCACCGGGAAACGGAGCCGAGCTGTGGGAAGCAGTTGCTGTGGTGGGTACAGACCGGCGGCGTGATGAAGATGTCGCTAGTGTCGAGCAGCTTACCCGTGCTGCTGAGTCTCCTTCCCGATTCCGCGGCCGTGTCGCTCCATGACCGTCCCCAGACGAGGAGGGTCGTATCGCGGACGCTGGCGGCCGTGACGTAGGTCGGCCCCGCGGGATTCGTGCTGACAGTGAGACCTTCGGGGTCCAGGACTACACCCGACTCTGTGACCCGGGCGGCCCGTAATTCGAACGGCGAATTCTGCTCGAACCAGCTAACCACAAAGCTCCGCCCGTCAAAGGCGACCGACGTATTCCCTCTTCTGCTGAACGTGCGGCTTTGCGGACGATGCCGCACTGGAATGCCGGCCGAGTCGAGAACGACCCCGTTGGGTAGTATCCGAGAACACCGGATCCCGGCTGAGTCCGTCCCCGGCATCTCGTACCCGTATGCCGCAAGGTAGCCCGAATCTCCGTAGCTCAGACTGACGCATGACTGCGCGCCACCGGCCGGGCAGACTCTTAGCGGAGGCCAGTCCAACACTGTGCCGGAAGGCGAAACGCGTGTGAAGAGGACCGAGTGATAGTGTTCGGTCCACGCAACCAGGTAGTTGGTACCGTCGAATGCTATTGCGGGGTCCTCGCTGGGCCAGCCAACTGTGTTGCACGCAATGGTTTCTCTCAAGACAACCATACCATCGAGTGACACAACCGCCCCTTGCAACGAGGTTTCGCCCAGCCAGACCACCAAGTACCCGTTGGGAGACCTGCCTACGTCCATTGACGCTACGGCGAAGGTTTCGCTAGGGCCGCTGATGTCGATGCAGGCCGTTGTGGACGACGTCCGCCCGGAGGTCGTGAGGCAGCCTTTCACGTGGCCGTCGCTGTTCCAAACCACGAGCCCCGTCGAATCGTCGAATGCCGAGGCTAGGTAAGCCCCAAGACAGTACTGGTCCGGGCCGACCACGTAACCAGTATCCAGCAGGAACGAGGGAAACGGTTGGGCGTGAGCCGTTGCGCCAAGAAGCAGCGCGAGTGCGCACAGGCACAGCCCCACGGCCCAATTCTTATGGGGGTTACTGCGGATGCCCGAACCACGGACGTTGACTCGAATCATTTCGTCACCTCCGGTCAATACATGCCTCCGGCGCTTGGTAGCTCAGTCCGGCACGGCATCTGTCCACTGCTCCGCCGTGTTCGGTCTCACTGTGATTATAGGCCGCCCCGGCCAAAGTCAACACCGGAATCGTGCGAACCCGGAGAGAATCAGGGACGCGCCTGAATCCCTACCGGCCCGTCGCGCGGGCGGCTTCCCGGTGCTCGGCTCACGGCGGACGCCGGCCGGGTCAGCCGGCTAGCCGAGAGCAGTCAGTCGCGCCCCGCGGGCGCGAGTCACCAGTTGGCAGTCTCCAGTTCCCGTAGACCTGAATTCCACCTTCGACCTTCTGCTCTTCTCCCCTGTCCGCTACTTCACATCCAGAACTTCATGGTACTTGGTGAGTACGAACCAGTCCTTCTCGCTCGCGCGGGCCGTTGTGAGCGTGGTGCGGAGGAAGTCGTCGAGGACCGTGCCGCAGGCCGCGACTGCCTGGAGACGCACGAAGTTGTCCGGGCGCGCGATGTACGACAGGAACGCGGTGCGGCCCCGGGCTTGCAGGTCCTTGCCGGCGGGCATCGTATCGAGCTTCGCGGCCAGCGCCCCCGCCGCCCGGAGCGCATGCCCGAGCGCTACCGGCTTCAGCTTCGGCATGGCTGCCAGCAGCGGCTCATAGCTCGGTTCCCCAATCGCCACCAGTCCGGCCTCGGCTGCCGACCGCACGGTGAACATCGGGTCGTTCAAGGTCTGGATGAGGTCCGGAATCGCGACCGGGTTCTTGAGCTTGCCGCAGGCTTCACTCGTGACTATCCGTGACGGCTCGAACTTCATGTCCTTCAGCAGGTAGAGAATCCGGGGTACGACCAGCGAGTCGCCGATGTCGCCCAGTGCATAGACACCCCGGCGTGGGCTGATGCGCCCGGCTTTCAGCGCGAGCAATATCGAATCAACCGCGTCGAACCCGTCCCGGCCGAGTTTGCCGAGGAAGTACGCGGCGTTGTTGCGGGCAAGGTAGCGGTCGTCACGGAGCGCATGGAACAGGTATGGCTTCGATGAATCCGGCCAGGCCTTGACGAGCACCTCGATTGCCTCGGACTCAAGCCCGTCCTTGGTGTCCATCTTCTTCTCGGCCACGTACCGGAGCGCCACCGGCCCGAGTTTGGCGAGCTGCTTGCGGGCGCGCTCGACCTTCTTCACGATGTTGCCGACCCGCCACATCGAAGCGGTCTTGAATATGCTCTCGACCGGCGCGGTAATGACGGTATCCAGGCTTGCGGTGCTGGTGTCCACGTCCGGCTCGAAGTTCTCGACCGAGGCGGGCCGGTCATAGTCGAGGCCCGAGCCGTACGTGCCTTTGGTCCAGAACGCGCGCTCGGTCGCCACGTTCCGCTGGCTGTACTTGTCCGTGCCCGCGAGGTCAACGAACAGGCCCATGCCGCCGAACCCGCGCGCCCAGTTGCTCGAACCCTGACCGAGCAGCGAATCCTGGGTCACATAGCAGTCGTTGCCGTCCTCGTCAATCAGGAACGCGGCCGAGTTGGTCAGGCCGATGCCCTGCCCCCCGGAACAGCAGTAGTAGTCGTCGCCCTTCCGGTCCACGAGCGCGCCGACCGAGAAGTCATGGCCCTGGCCCTGGGCCGGACCCAGGCGCGTCATGTACGAATCGCAGCCCTCTTCGTCAATCAGCACCCCAATGGACAGGTGGATACCCGCGCCCTGCGTGTACTGGGCCGCGGTGTAGTGGTCGTAGCCGGTTCCGTCCCAGAGCATGCCGAGCGAGTACCAGTAGCTTGTGCCCTCGCAGAATACCTCGCCGTCGTAGAAGTCGTTGCCCGAGCGGTCACAGAGCAGCGCGACTCCGCCGCCCGCGTCCGGCCTGCGCCCGAGCGCGAACCCGTGCGAGAAAGACCGGTACTCGTGCGGCAGCAGCGGGACGTGCAGGTACTTGCCCCCGGCGGTATAGACGTCGTTGCCCGCGAAGTCGGCCAGGGTCCCGGCCGCCCAGGTCGAGGCGAACCCCTGGCCATAGCACCAGCACCGGTAGCTGTCGTTGCCTGAATTGTCCGCGAGCAGCGCGACGCCGAAATCGGCCGCGCCCTGGGCAAAGAATCCGGCCTCGTACAAGTCGGTGCCGGCCATGTCCCAGAGCAGGCCGGTGCCGAAGATTGACGCGCCCTGCGTGTAGTGCGAGCCACGGTACACGTCGTCCCCCGCGCAGTCAATCAGCACGCCCGCGCCGAACAGGGCCGCTCCCTGGCTGAACAGCCGGTCCGAGAAATAGCAGTCGTCACCGGCAACGTCAATCACCGTGCTGAACGGACCGGGGACTGTACCCGAATGGGGACTGTCCCCAAGACCTATTCCGACCGCGCCACCGGCGCGGTTCATGTACCGGTCGTTGCCGCCAAGGTCGATGATGATGCAGCAGTCGTTGTGATAGACGTTGTCACCGTCCGCGCCGACAATGACTGTCCCCCAAGGGGTCTCGGTGTGGAAGTACACCGCGCCGTCAACGCCGGGCGCTGTCCGCGTCTCGTTCTCGTGCCGGGACGGCACCGGGCTCGAAGCAAGCAGCCTCCGTGCCTCGGTCGCGGCCATCGTCACGGCCAGCCCGGACATGGCGAGTGCGTGCCGGTCCAGCTTGCGCGCGTACACGGTCAGGGTTTCGAGCTTGAACACGCGGCTGGTATCGTAGTCCCGGCCGAACTCGCGGTGCAGCTTGCCGCTGAACGACTTCTCGACCGAATCGTCCTCGTCCTTCCAGAAGTCGGGCGCCTCGCCCAGAAGCCCGTCCAACTCGTACGGCGAGAGCCCGGCAACCGCCTGCTTCAGATACTTATCCCCGACCGCGTAGCTGCCAAGCAACAGGTTGATGGACTGTCCCAGGGCCTTGGGCAGTAACTCGGTTCCGGCCGCTGAGGCCCTCGCTGCCGTCTGCACTTCCCGCCAGAGTCGCGCCGAATCGCCGGGCTTGATTCCGCAGTCAATCACCCGCCACTCGTCCAGCATCTTGCCCGCAGGCAGGGACTCAAGCGCGATGGTCCGCGCCGCGGTCGACTCGGTGTATGCGACCACGTCGAGCGGATGGTCCAGCAGCCGGTCGATGACCTTCAGCCGGAAGAAACTGTCAACCGCCCACTGCTTGAAGAAACCCAGCTCATCCACTCTCATGCCCTGGGCATCCATCCCGGCCTTGATGGCGTTCATGCTGAGCGAGTCAATACCGATTACCGGCGGTGGCGCGGCAACCGAAACACAGACCCATACGAGCAACACTGCTGCGACCTTCTTCTGCATGTCTATTCTCCTCATGGTTAGGTCAATCTATAACGCCATCGGCCGATGTCAAACTCACCGGCGCGGAACCAGCCAATTCAGCGGGTCAACCGACTTGCCGCCGACCCGGAACTCGAAATGGAGCGTGTCGCCGGACAGGGCAATCGTCTGGCCTTTGGTGACGATTGCGCCCACCTTCACCTTCACGTCGCTCAGCTTCGAGTAAATACTGTGGCAGCGGTTGCCGTGGTCGAGAATCACCATCCGGCCGTAGCCCATAAACATGTCGGCGAAGCTGACTTTCCCCGAGTCGACCGCCACCACCGGGCTGCCGTTCTTCGTCGCGATGTCAATCCCGGAGCTCTTCGTTGCGGTCTTGTACTTCGGGTCAACGATGGTGCCGAACTGCGTCACGACCGGCCCCTGCGCCGGCCACGGCAGTATGCCTCTCCGCTTATCCGCCGCCGGGTTTGAGAGCGGCTTCGTCGCGGCCGGCTTCGGCTTTGGGGACCTCTTGCCGCGTGCATAGCGCGGATTCCCGGTGAACATCACCCCGCACCCGGCCGCGCCCAGTCCAAGCAACGCGGAGACCGCGAGCAGGATCAGTCGGTCCGTCGCCTGACGCGGCTGAATTCGCACCTACAGTATCTATCCGATAACAGCCCCAAAGTCAACGCTGACGCTGTACGCGAGAACCGGAATGGAAATCCCCGACCAAGTCGAAGAGACAAGAAGACGCGCGGAACGTCGCAGTCATCGCCGCCGCAGAAGCTCACTTCAGAGCTTCCTGGAAAGCTCCTCTGAAAGCTCGTCCGAAAGCACCAACGAAAGCTCAACCCAAAGCTCGTTCAATCGCATCGCGCATCGCTTAGGCCAAAGCTCAGGCCATCGCTTCTTCCATCGCTCAGTTCAAGGCTCCGTCGAAAGCCCACCTCAAAGCTCTTCTGAAAGCTGGGCCTAAAGCTCATTTCAGAGCTCATCTCAAGGCTCGGCCGAAAGCAAACTAGAAAGCTACCCGGGGAGTACGGGAGGGTAGAAACCGACAATCGGGGATAATGAATTGAAAATACGCAGGTTAGAGCCCGTCATCGCAGACCGCAGAATGTGTACTATACTACATATGGAGAAGCGTCAGCCGACGACCTCCGGTGCCTCAGTTGACCACTCGCTCCGTTGGTCGCTCGATCCCTGCCTTCTGTACTCGACTTCTGGAATAATCGACTCGTTCCGTGCCAGCGGCCTTACACCTCTGCCTTCTGCATTCTGACCTCTGGCTTCTGACTTCGCCCGTCCTCACTAGAATCCTTGAATCCTCGACTCCTTGACCCCTTTTCTACTCTACTCCGTCTTCACCATCTTTCTCGCGGTCGTGAACTCACCGGCCCGGAGCCGGCAGAAGTAGACGCCGCTACCTGTCGGGCGTCCGTACTCGTCCCGGCCGTCCCACGCGGCGGCATAGCTCCCTGCCTGTACGTGCCCGGACACAAGAGTCCGCACCACCCGGCCTGACTGGTCGTAGACCATCAGAGTCGCCCGGCATGGCCGGTCGATTTCGTAGTGAATCTGGACGCCGTTCCGGAACATGGTGGACGCGCGCAGCCTGCTTGGCGTCACTACCGCCGGCCCGGCCTCACTAGTCCCCTCCGGCGTGACAAAGAGCTTGTTGTAGCGGCCACTGCCCTCTCCGGAAGGCCAAGAGCCGCCGGCTACCTGATAGATTTCATCCGCAGCCTCGCGGGCTACGACGAACTGCCCCCTGAGGCAACTCACTCCTTCAAACAGAAGACTCGGAAGGCTTCCGGTGTAAATACCCAAGCCCGGGTCGTAAACATAGCCCGTCATTGTCGTCGTCGTGTCGGGCAGGGTGTCGGTGTGGCAAACGAACGCGTAGACCTTATTGTGAAGCGAAACCGCGCCAGCCAAGTACATCGGCCCAGGTGGCTGCGGGCCCCACAGCCACGTAATCTGGGTCGCGGTGTCCGGGTCTATTGCACCTTTGAGCATGTGTCCCCAGCGCTGACCGCTCGACCGCTCATACCCGTCTGGCATGTAGATAGTATCGCCGATAATGACCGCACTGCCCATGTCGCCAGTCCGAGGCATAGGCGTGGCGGTGGTCCAACTGTCGGTGAACGGATTATACACCTGCACGGACTGGGTCGCATTGTAATACGAATCCATGCCCCCACAGACGTAAACGAGCGAGTCTTTCCAGACTCCTGCCATGTAGGCCAGTACGGGCTCCGGCAGCGGCCTGCGACCCGTCCAGGAGTTGGCTGCTGTTGTGTGCTCCTCGTTGGCGGTCGATGCCTCACTGGTGTTGGTCATCCCGCCAACTATGTACACTTTGCCCCTCACGTACGCGGCGGATATCCAGGTTCGCGGAGTGGGCATCGGGGCCATTGTGGTCCACGTGTCCGCAAACGGGTCATACCGCTGGCAAAGACTGACACACGAGCCTGCATACCCGTACGGAGTCCCACCAATCATGTAGATTTCGTCGTTCACCGGGTCGTAAACGGTCGCGTGACAAGTTCGGTCCGGGACCGAGTCGGGCGGCGAGAACGGCACCCACTGGGCTCTAACAAGCCCAGCCAGCACCAAGAGCCCCACCGCCAGGCCGAGCCAGGCTCGGCCGCTTCGTCTGACCCTCTGCTGTGCATAGTACGTCATGCTGCCACCTCCTTACCGCATCATCAGGAGTTTCTTTGTAACCTGATACCCGCCCGCCTGAAGCCGGCAGAAGTACACGCCGCTGCCTGCCGGTCGTCCGTACTCGTCACGGCCATCCCACGCGGCGGTGTAGCTCCCTGCATGCATCTGCGCGGACACCAGTGTCTGCACGACCCGGCCTGACTGGTCATAGACCGTCAGGGTCGTCTGGCAAGGTCGCTCGACCTCGTAGTAAATCCTCGCGCCGTTCCGGAACAGGGTGGCCACGCGCAGCCTGCTTGTCGGCATGACCGCCGAACCGGCCTCGCCTGTTCCCGACGGGAGGACAACTAGCTTGTTGTAGCGACTGCCCACTAGATAATCACAAGTGCCGGATAGCTGATGGATTTCATCTGCAGCCTGGCGGGCCACGACAAACTGCCCCCCAATGCCCCTGACCCATTCAAGCGGAAGACTGGGAAGGCTCTCGGTGTAAACACCTGAGCTTGGGTCGTAAATATAGCCCGTCATTGTCGTCGGGTGGGGCACGGTGTCGAGGGAGAAGCCGAGCGCGTAGACCTTGTTGTGAAGCGAAAGAGTGCCTCCGGGACCATCGCCCATCCCCTCGGGCAACCAGGGACCCCAGAGCCACGTAATCTGTGTCGCGGTGTCCGGGTTGATTGCTCCTTTGAGCATGCGTCGCCAGCAGTTGCCGTTCGACCGGTCATACGCGTTTGAGATATAGATGGTGTCGCCGACTATGGCCGCAGGCCCGCCCATGTCGCCCGCCCTAGGCAGGGGCGTACCGTCAGCCCAACTGTTGGTGAACGGATTGTACACCTGCGGGGTCATGATCGGGCTATAGCTGCCATCCATGCCGCCAACGATGTAGATGAGAGAGTCTCTCCAGACTCCGGTCATGTGTGCCAGCACGGCCACAGGCAGCGGCCTGCGATCGGCCCAGGAGTTGGTCGCGACTGTGTACTCCTCGTTAGCAGTCAATGCCGCGCTCCCGTCGGACAACCCTCCCAATACGTATATCTTTCCCCTCATGTACGCTGCGCTCATCCACCCTCGCGGGATGGGCATCGGGGCCATCAAAGTCCAGGTATCCGCGACCGGGTCATACCTCTGGCAGAGACTGACACTCGAGTCCGTGTACCCGGTCGAAGTCCCACCAATCATATAGATTCTGTCGTTCAACGGGTCGTAAGCGGTCGCCTGACAGGCTCGGACCGGGACCGAGTCGGGCGGCGAGAACGGCACCCATTGGGCTCTGACAAGCCCAGCCAACGCCACCAATCCGACCGCAAGACCGAACCACGTTCGCCCGCCTCGTCTGCCCCGCTGCTGCACATAGTGCGTCATACCGTTACCTCCTTACCGCATCATCAGAAGCTTCTTTGTGGCCAGATACCCGCCGGCTTGAAGCCGGCAGAAGTACACGCCGTTGCCTGCCGGTCGTCCGTACTCGTCCCGGCCGTCCCACGCGGCGGCGTGACTCCCTGCCTGCATCTGCCCTGACGCCAACGTCCGAACTACCCGTCCCGTAATGTCCTGAACCTGCAGCTTGACCCAACCACTGCGCCGGAGCGCGTAGCGTATCTGAACGCCCCGGGTTGCTACACTGGACCACACTTGGAGTGTGGCCGGCTCGGCGTCGCAGCGGCTCTCCTTCTCCTCTGCAACGGCCAGCGGCGCGGGCTGAATCTTGTAGTACGGCCAAGTTGTTGTGTCCGATCCGTGTCCCGCGACCTGGAACAGCTCGTTGAAGGCTTCACGACCCACGGCACCACCGCCATAAAGCCCGGGGCCGATGGTCGGAGGCAGGCTGGGAATCGAGTCAATCACACCGGTTGCCGGGTCATACACCCAACCGCTTCTTGTCGGTGACCCCATCTCCGACGTGAATCCCCCGACCCAGTACACCTTGCCGCGCAGTGACGCCGTACTCTGCATAGCGACCGGCTCGGGCGGCTGCGGGCCCGAGAACCAGGTTATCTGAGTCGGGTCAGCCGGATTGATTGCCCCTCTGAGCATCTCCGTCCATATTAGGCCAAAAGGTCGGTTGTAGGAGCCGGTGATGTAGATGGTATCGCCGACGATGGTCCCCGCACCCATGTCGCCCCCCCTGGGCATGGACGTGCCGATAGCCCAGGTGTCCGTGAACGGGTTGTACACCTGTACCGCCTCAGTATTATTCCAGTTTGGGTCGATACCGCCCATGATGTACATGAGTGAATCTCGCCAGACCCCGACCTGATACGCACACCTGGCCACGGGCATCGGCGCGCGCGTATGCCACGAACCGTCCGCCACCGTGTACTCTTCGTTCACGTCCAGATCCCCGGGTTCCCCGCCGGCGATGTAGATCTTGCCCCTGATATACGCTCCGCCAATCATCGCCCTCTGGGTCGGCATCGGGTGCATCGTTTCCCACGTATCTCTACCCGGGTCGTAGCGCTGGCACAGACCGCCACGTACCGAGCCGCCGGCGTCTCCACCAATCACATAGATTCTATCGTTCACCGGGTCATAAACGGTCGCGTGAAAAGCTCGGTCCGGGACCGAGTCGGGCGGCGAGAACGGCACCCACTGGGCCTTGAGCCGGCCGGCCACGACCGACATCAACATCAGGGTAAGGACGGCTGCAAGCCGTCCCGCGCGGCTGCTCAGTCGCCCGTCAGAACCACTTCTATTTCGCTGCATCTAGCACCTCCATGCCTTCAGCGATCACCCGCTAAGACTGGCCTGACCCTGCTGACTCTCGCCCGCTTCAACCAAGCGGTCGAAGCCGTGGGCAGGTCTTCCGGAGAACCGGGCTCTGCGGATTCCGTCCGGTTCCCACAGGCTGAGCCTAGCCCTCTTCTGCCCCCTTGTCAAGCGATATTCGCAGCGGCGTTTCGGGGCCCAGTACTGATTTCCTGTGCTCGTCACGGGCATCCCCGTTTCGCAGGGTCGAGCCGCTTTGGCAGGAGCGGTCAGCAGTCAGCAGTCAGCGTTCAGGGCCGCCAGCCGTGAGCTGTCAGAGGGTCGTGCTCGCGCCCAAGGTCATGTCGCAATCTGCAGTACCGGGTTCACCCGTGTCCCAACTCCTTGCCCTTGAGCACCCCAGAACCGATATTGAGCCACGAAAGCACGAAGGACACGAAGCAGATGGGTGCGGCACTACTCTGGTCCGTTTCATCCTATTTCGTGTCTTCGTGGCCATCAATGTCGGAATCCGGGGAGCAGTGCGCGTTTGACTTCTGATGACGATTCAGGAATAATCACTTATGAGCGTCTCTCCGCTACCTCTTGGACGTGGCGGTCGCGCACAAAGCAGAGATAGTGAGGTTCTGGAATGAATACTTTGGCAGTTGAGCCATTGGCGATCCGGGTGGACTTCGATGCCGATACGATGTGGCTGGACTTGGCAGACGGCCGGAGACTGGGCGTACCCCTGGCCTACTTCCCTCGCCTGCTCCGAGCCACGCCTGCTCAGCGGAGCAGCTACGTCATCAGCGGCGGCGGCACGGGCCTGCATTGGGAGGACCTTGACGAGGATATCTCAGTCTCGGCCCTTCTCCTCGGCGTCAATGACAGGTCTCGGAGCGAGCAACCCGAGGCGGCCCTGGCCCGCGACCGCAAGGCTGGCGACTAGGTACAGCCGACAGCTCACAGCTAACGGCTGACAGCGCCCGACCTTCTGATTCGCTCCTGCCCGAACCCTCATATGTCTTTGTGTCTTGGTGGTATGACTCCGGTCCCGCCTTGGCGTTCTTGGCGTCCTTGGCGGTTCACCCTTCCGCTCCCGTCATTCGCCATTTCTCCTTTCCCCTTCGCCTCTTGGCGGTTCATCCAGCGACCAAAAGGCGCAGGGCGGCGCCGGTGACGGCGACCGCCCTGTTGCCGATATGGAGGCGGCGGGAATTGAACCCGCGTCCGAAGAGTTCGGCGCCAGCGAACTACATGGTTAGTCAGTCGATGTATCTCGGCGCACCGTTAGCCGACCGACAGGCGCGGTGAACCCAGCCCCAGAGATTTTCGGGTTCCGACCCTGAGACACGACCGGAACCCTGATCACCCTTATATACCCTGACTCCGCGCCGGGTGAACTCGCGGGTCAAGGGGCCCCTTTAGTTAGGCAGCCAGTGCGTAGCTGTTATTGGCAGCTGTGTTTCCCCGGTCTGAATTTACGAGGTAACCGAGGACCCTCGCCATGCACTCTGGCCCCTCAGGCACTCCGTCGAAGCCAATCGCCCCCGACTTGAGTCTGAAAGACCTTACGGACTCCAGATTGTCAGTTTATTCTATGCCGGAATCAGACAGGTGTCAATGCAAACCGCAGCCTCCGGAACCCGGAGTGAAACCGCCAAGGACGCCAAGTTCGCCAAGACCCGAACTCCGGACGAAGTCAGATGTCAGAAGCTAGATGCTAGAAGCTAGAAGTGCGGGCACTGGGAACTGGCAACTGGGAACTGGTAATTTGCGCGCAGCGCGTATCACCCTGCGCCGGAGCTGCCGCCGCCGCCACCACCGCCACCGCCGCCCGAGAACCCGCCGCCAGAGGATGAAGCAGTGGAGAACGACGACATCATGCCGCTGAGGTTGGACGCGAATGAGCTGAAACCGCTCAGCCCCTGACCCATCGTGGCAAGCGAGCCTCCGTGCACCCCGCCCGCGGCAACGTACCATACCGGCAGGGCCAGGCCAGTGCCCCGCTGTTCGGCCAGTTTGGTCACGTGCTTCAGGAACTCACTGGCCACGCCGAGCGCAACCGCGTAGACGTAGTACTGTTCCCAGATTGCCAGCAGGCTGACCGGCGCCTGCTCGATGGCCGAGAAGTCGGAAAGGAACTTGCGGAAGTTCTTCCAGCGCCGGTGCTCAAGGTATGCGGTCTCGGTCCAGCGCAGAATCGTGCTGCCGAGGATCATGAACAAGACAAAGACCAACCCGGCGAGGACTGCGGTCACTATCGGCCGGACCGGGCCCTCGAAGTACACGATGGACGAAAGGCCGCTTACCAGGCTGAACGCGCCGAGCCCGGCACAGGCCAGCACCAGGAGCAGATATACCCAGTAGGCCTTTGAACTGGCTCGCTCCACGAACTCGGTCCCCAGCGCCTTCCGCCACCACGCCATGCCGGAGTCGAAGACCTCCCCGATGAAGTCCTTCACCGCTGTCGGCCGGCTCTGGCCGTATTTCTTGACGTCGGCCTCGTCGAACTCGGCTTTGCCTGAAGCCACCTGGCCAAAGAAGAACTTGATCACTGCCTGCGCGTACGCGCCCGCCTTCTCTGCCATCTCCGGCTTGACCAGCCTGAATGAATAACGCGCGTGACGCCCCGCTTTGGTCTCCTGTACGACGACAGCTCCCTTTCGCCCGAGGTCGAGCAACGTCGCCATCATGCCCGAGAAGAGCGGCTGGGCGAGTGAGGATTTGTCCGGTTTCTGGTGCAGAATCAGGGGCACGACCACCGGCGGTGCTTCCCGCGGCGGCTCGTGCTCGTAGATGGCTTCGTAGGCAAGCTCCGGCTCCCGACCGTACTTCCGGTAGAAGACGATAAGCAGGATGAGCGGCAGCGGGATGAGCAGCAGCAGGCCCAGCGGGAGGAAGAAGTACGTCTTGAGCGAGGCAGCCAGGAAGTTCCGTTTCTCCTCCCCGAGAATCCGCTCGTACCGCTTCTGTACAATCTGCGTAACCTGCGGGTAGGCATCCGGGCTGGAAAGCGCCCGCACTTCCACAAACGCGTTCTTCGGGATGCCGTCCTGGTCGATGTAGGCGGTATCCATGGTCCGGGCAAAGGTCAGGCTTCCGGGCCGGGCCGCGGAGTGGACGTAGACTTTGAACAGGCTTGGGGACGGCGCGGGCAGCACGACCCGAATCGCAATCCGGCCTATCTTCTCGTGCTCTTCCTCAATCACTTTCCAGTAGAACTCGGCCACGTCCGCGTAGCGCCTGACCGCGCCGACGACCGTGTAGTCAATCAGGAATGTTCGCTCCTCGTCCTCGGCGGAGTATCCCCAGCGCAGGTAGAGGGACCGGTCGGTATCGGTCAACTCCTGCGGCTTGATGTCCTGCCAGCCGGCAGCGGTTCGCATCGCGAGCCGGTTGAGACGGATGTCGGACGCGCCCTGTTTCTTGAGGTCCAGGTCAGCCCACGAGAAGCTGCCGTCGAAGGCATACGTCCGTCCCTGCACAACCCTCGCGCTGCCGTCGGCCTGCAGTCTCACTTCCGTGGTTATGCCCGGGTAGTAGTAGGATTTGGCCGCCGCCAGCAGCGGCAACAGAAGGAGTAGTGTCAGGTGCCTGCGTCTCACATCAACCTCTCTGGTTCAGAACCCGCCCACGGACTCGTGGCCGTCTACGGCAACCGGCTGCGGAGCCGGGCCTTGAACCGCGCCAGCACAGTCCGGCCATCCGGGACGCGCCGGGCCAGCGGCGGGGCACCGACGTAGAAGTATATCTCACGCGGTTCATTAATTGCGTTGACGAAGCCCGTGGCCGTACCGCGGATGTTACCGAGGTCGCCGGGCTCGACTGCCGGGCCGTATCCGGCCCAGACGGTCACCAGCGCGTCACCCTCCAGCAACTCCTCCACGAATGGCGGGAATATGCGGTCCGGCGGCACCACGATGCCGGTGTCTTGCACCAGCGTATCGAGGGTGAACGTGTAGTTGTCCCAATAGCCGTTGGGGTCATAATAATCGTAGTCCACGTAGACACTCACCCAGTACCACTGCGCGCCCTCGGAGGCACGCCACGTCGACATGAGCGTCGAGTCCATCCCCAGTATGTAGTCTCTCGGCGGCGCAGTCAGGTGGAAGTCGGCCGGCATCACCAGGTGGCAGAACCCGCTGCCCCAGTAGTGCTTGATTTCAACCTCATATTTCTGGTGCGCCGGGATTTCGTAGGCGTCGCCGTACTCGTACGTGGTCGGCGAGTAGGAGTAGGCCTCGACCTGGCTGCCGTTGAGCAGCACGATCGGCACCATCCGGAGCCCGTCGTAGTCGAACACCTCGAAATCCTTGGTGTACTCAATCGACCCGTCGTAGTACTCCGCCTTGAACAGGTAGCCGTATACCATCGGCTCTTTGTAGTTGGGATTGAGCCCGGTCCGCTGCCCGCCGGCGTCACAGGCAAGAAAGAGCACCACACAGGCGGCAAGTAGAAAGGCCAAAGGGGAAAGTCCCAAGTCCGACCTCGCTGCCTTCACTTTCTCCTTTGCCCTGAGGGCGGGAATAGTTGCCGGGCCCGGCTGCATGGCCGACTCAGTCAAGTCGTATCGGCATCAGCAGGAACGTCTGCTCGGTGTCCGGCTTGTCCTCGACCGGCTTGAACAGACCCGCGGAGAGCGGGTTTGACAGCTCGACCGCGACCTTCTCCGACTGGAGACGCCGGAGTATCTCAAGCATGTAGCTGGCGTTGAACCCGATGCGCACCGCCTCGCCGGTGTAGTCGCACTCGGTCTCTTCCTCACTCCGGCCCACGTCGGGCGTCTCCGCCTTCAGCCCGAGCTTGCCCTTGGAGAAGTCGAGTGCGACCAGCCGCCCGACCGGGTGCGCGAACACCGCGGCCCGGCGCAGCGCCGCCGAGAAGACCTCGTGCTCGACCAGCGCCTTCGCCGGGTAGCCTTTGGGTATCACCCGTTCGTAGTCGGGGTACGGGCCCTCAATCTGCCGGGTGATGATTGTCGCGTTCTGGAACACGAACCCGACCTTGGCCGGGTCCAGGTGCACGGTGAACTTCTCCTCGCCGCGCGGGAACAGCGGGAACACCTTGGGCGAGATGATGATCTTCAGCTTGCCGGCGAACTTGCCCTTGCGGCTGATAAAGGCGAGACGGTGGCCGTCGGTGCCGACCATGCGGGTTTCGGTCTTGGAGACTTCCCAGTTGATGCCGGTCATGGCCGGCCGGGACTCGTCCTTGGTGGCAGCGAACGATACGGTCTCGAACAGCTCGAACCAGGTTGAGAGCGGAAACTCCATGGTCACGCCCTCGGGCAGCTTCGGAACCTCCGGGAACTCGGATGGGTCGAGACTCACGAGCGACGCCTTCACCCGCCCGGCCTCAAGACCGAGGCTCCGTTCCGTACTGGACAACTTGATTGTCGGCGAGCTGATCTCACGCACGATCTCGGCCAGCTTCCGGCCCAGCACCACGACCGTCCCGTCCTCGGACGGACCTTCCAGCGTGAAGGTCCGGCGCACGTACGTGTCGAGGTCGGTCCCGGCCAGCGCCAGCTTGCCGTTGCTCACATCGAGCGTGATGTTGTTCAGAACCGGATAGGCAGACTTGCTCGGCAGTGCGTTGGTTACGCCCGCGAGCAACTCTGCAAAAATACTACGATCTATCTCACAGCGCATCGTGTCTCCTTTGCCAGCAAGGCGTGTTACTCCTTATACTTCTACCCGATTCCGCCCCAGTGTCAAGCTCAGTCACGGAACCGGGAGCCGAAATGGGAATTCACAACCAGGATACAGGGACACGAGGTTACGTCCGCACGGTCATTCTGTCGTACGCCTGAGGTTCCCCGGCAATCAACCTCGCTCTTCCTTGAAGACCTCTTCCGAAAAGAGTCCCTGCTTGTCCTTGACCAACTGGCTGACCTTGAGTTCGGCCTCGGCAAGCTTGTCTTTACACGCCCGGGCGAGTTGCACCCCGCGCTCGAAGAGCGCCAGGGACTTCTCAAGGGCCAGGTTGCCGGCTTCGAGCTGCTTGACAATACCCTCAAGTTCAGCCAGCGCCTTCTCGAAATCAATCGCCTCGGTCGGTTTCTCGCTCTTTGACATAGATTAGTAGCCTCCAGTATCCGTCCCGCCCGTTCGTTCCACCCGGCAGCCAATCGAACCGTCTGAGACCCGGAGCGAAATGTCCTCGCCGGGCCTGACCTGCCCGGTCCGGCTCACAACCGAACCGTCCGGCTTCAAGCAGATAGAATAGCCCCGGTCCAGACTCGCCAATGGGCTCAGCGCGTCGAGCCCCGCCCCGGCCCGCCCGAGCCGAGCGCCCTGCCCGGACACAAGCGCCAGCACCGGCTTCTCCAGCCGTGCCGCGAGATTCTGCAAGGCGACCTTCCGGCGCAGGACCTGCGCCACCGGACTCTGCCGGTTCAGCTTCTCATCCTGCACGGCCAGGGCGGCAACTGCATGTCGCAGTGTCCCCCTTGTCGCTCCTTCGGCTCCGGCCGTCATCCGCTCGACCTTGTGCCCGAGTTCGGCCACGCGCGCGGCCATCAGGTCAAACGCACGGTGCCGTGCCAGCTCATCGACTGCCTGCTCTTTCTCGAATAGAACCTGCTGCAGACTCTCAAGCAGTTGCGTCGCGAGGTCTGAGAGACGGGTCTCCAGATCCTCCCATGCTGTGGCCACCAGTTGTGCCGCGGCGGTCGGGGTCGCCGCGCGCACGTCGGCCACGAAGTCGGCAATCGTGAAGTCGGTCTCGTGCCCGACCCCGGATATGACCGGCACGCGCGACGCGGCAATCGCCCGGGCCACGACCTCCTCGTTGAATGACCAGAGGTCCTCAATCGAGCCGCCTCCCCTGCCGACTATCACCACGTCAATCTCCGGCCTTGCGCACAGTGTCGCGATGCCTTCGGCAATCTGCTCCGCCGCTCCCTCTCCCTGGACCTGGGCCGGGAACAGCACGACCTTCACGTGCGCCTTGTGCAGGCGCAACGTCCGAATCATGTCGTGGACAGCCGCGCCGGCCGGCGAGGTGACGATGCCGACGACGCGCGCCAACTCCGGCAGCGCCCGTTTTCTCTCGGTCGCGAACAGGCCTTCCTTTTCGAGCTTGCGCTTGAGTTGCTCGAACGCCTTCTGCAGGGCGCCGAGGCCCTTGGGCTCAATCGCGTCGAGGATGACCTGGTACTTGCCGGACGGCTGGTACACCTCGAGCCGGCCGTGACCAATGACAAGCAGCCCATCCTCAAGCGCGAACTTGAGCCGGCTTGCGGAGTGCCGGAAGCAGACCGCCTGCAACTGGGAACCTTCGTCCTTCAGGGCAAAGTAGAGGTGGCCGGACGGGTAGGCCTTGAAGTTCGAGACCTCGCCCTCAATCCAGACGTCCGAGAAGTACTCACCCAGCATCCCCGCGACAAGAGCGTTGACCTGCGATACGGTCAGGACGCGACGGTTCGAAGAGGATTCAAGGGGTCCAGGATGCAAGGGGTCCAGTGTTCGGGGCACTAGAATCCTCGAATCCTCGACTCCTTGACCCCTATCCTATTTCTGCCCGTAGTCGTAGAACCCTTTGCCGGTCTTGCGGCCCAGATACCCGGCCGCGACCATCCGCTTAAGGAGCGGGCTGGGCCGGTACTTGGAGTCGCCAAGGTCGGTATGGAGGACGTTCATGATAGCCAGGCAGACGTCGAGGCCGATGAGGTCGGCCAGCGCAAGCGGGCCGATGGGATGGTTCATGCCCAGCTTCATCACCGTGTCGATTGCCTCTTTGTCGGCCACGCCGGTCTCAAGGCAGAATATCGCCTCGTTTATCATCGGCAGCAGCACGCGATTGGACACGAATCCGGGCGAATCGTTGACCACAACCGGGGTCTTGCCCAGCTCCTTTGACAGGGCCACGATCTCGTCGGTAACCGCAGGCAGTGTTCCGAGCCCGCGTACGACCTCGACCAGTTGCATCACCGGCACCGGGTTCATGAAGTGCATGCCGATGACCTTGCCCGGCCGCTTCGTCGCGGCGGCAATCGCGGTCACTGAGATCGTGGACGTATTCGTCGCAAGCAGCGTCTCCGGTCCGCACAGGCTGTCCAGCTTGCCGAACAGCTCGCACTTTAGCTTCAGATTCTCGGTCGCCGCTTCCACGACGAGGCCGCAATCATTGAGTGCGGCAACGTCCTGGCTTGGCTTGATTCGCGCCAGGACCGCATCCGCGGCGTCCTGCGTCAGCTTGGCCTTCTCGACTAGGCGGCCCAGCGACTTCTTCACCGCGGCCAGCCCCTTGTCGAGGAACTTCTGGTCGATGTCGTTCAGCACTACGTCGTACCCGGCCATGGCGAATACCTGGGCGATGCCGTTGCCCATGGTGCCGGCGCCGACTACTCCAACTTTCCGATTCATGATGGCTCCTTTGGGTTCGAACTCAAGCTACACTATATGAAACCGCTTCGGTGTCAAGCCGAGCAGTCGCGCCTGCACGACCCCCGTTGCCTCACGTAAGGACCTATACGGGACGACCCGTTGCCTCATATATATTTCTACACGAAACTGACCGCATGTCCAGCGGCAGGCTTGGGCAGCGGGGCGGCTTCGCCTTCGACCGCCTTGAGCAGTAGACCTTCGATACGGACCAACTGCCGGTTGAGTGCGGCCGGGTTGAGTCGCTGATACTCGACGGCGGCCCGCTCGCGGTCGTCGTTCGTCCATCCATCCCAGGACAGCAGCCGTTGATACGGCGTCTTTGCCTTGTCATAGTGCTTGCGGATTCTGCTGCCCAGACGGGTCTTCTCAAGTAGCTTCACCATCGGCTGGAAGTAGTTGGTGTAGGGCCGCAGCACGGCGTAGTGCCGATTCAGCAGCTCCAGATGCCGCTCCGTCTCGAAGCGGAAGTAACCCACCGTCTGCCGCACTACCGAGAAGTTCTTCTGCTCGACATGGCAGTTGTCGTTCTTCTGGTATGGTCGGGACCGGGTGAACTCGATGCCTTCACTCTGGCAGTACACAAGCAGCGGCTCGTTGATGAACTCCGAGCCCCCGTCCGAGTGAATGCCGAGCAAGGGAAACGGCAGCCGCTGCCGGATGTCCTGCAGCGCCGCAAGTACCCACTGCTGAGCCTTGTTGCGCACGGCCTGGGTTTCCGTCCAGCCGCTGTAACGGTCGGTCACATCCAGCGTCTGGCAATACTCGCCACTCGTCGAGCCGCCGTCATGACCGACCAGATCGATCTCGACAAAGCCCGGCCGGTCGGCTCGAGCCTCGGCATGAGTCTGAATCGGTATCTGATGCAGCAGTGATGAACTGGGCCTGGTGCCGCCCCGCTCTTTCAGCCGGTACGCTGCCTTCTCTTCGGCCAGTGCCCGGTCGATTGAGGCGGCACTGATTGCGAGCAGCTTGGTCCGGGTTTCGTCCGCCAGCACCAGCTCCTCATGTCGCTCCAGAATCGGCACCAGCTCAGCCAGAAATGGTGCCAGTCGCTTGCCACAGATACAGCCGGCGATACGCCAGACCCGCGTCAGGGCGTCGACTACTTTCTCGTCGTAGACCCGTGGTCTCTTGCGCCTGCCGGTGACGGCGCTGCCGTCAGCCAGGGCTGACAGCGGCCCGTTGCCGGCATCTGCCGGCAGTATCTCCTGGCGGCCCCAGTTACGCAACCGCTGGGTGGCAT
>Ga0265595_1000488_pt1 | contig 35196 bp, 26 predicted proteins | sample saktaG_15_FD_190148 | JGI IMG/M metagenome (GOLD analysis project Ga0265595, IMG submission 190148) | Saline water microbial communities from Sakinaw Lake, British Columbia, Canada - sak_2013_06_06_50m | ecosystem: Environmental > Aquatic > Non-marine Saline and Alkaline > Saline ...
ACGAGACCTGAAGTACTTGCTGGACAATATCGAACCCTGAGGGGCAACCCTCATCAGAACTCTCTCATCCCAAACAATCTGTTTACAGCTTTCGATTTCTCTGGACGACGAGCAGACGGCTTGACTTCCCGGCCCGACCAGACTAGAATGGCGTCGATGGATACCAAGTCCGGCCCTGCCGTCGGAGAACGGAGATTCGAATGAGCGAAAAGGAACCTGTCAGCCCTAAGTGCTTCATTATCATGCCGATTTCGGTCCCGCCCGCGCTCGTAGACGGCTACCATGGCGGTGTGCAGCACTTCGCGCACACCCTCAAGCACCTGTTCACCCCCGCGGTCGAAACGGCTGGGTTTGAGGCGGTCCGTCCGAAATCAGTCGGCACTGAAGTCATCCACGGCGATATTATCGCGAAGCTGCAATCGGCGGACATTGTGCTGTGCGACATGTCTGCACTGAATGCCAACGTATTTCTTGAACTCGGCGTGAGGTCCGCACTGAACAAGCCAGTCTGTATGGTAAAGGACGACAGGACACCCGTTGTCCCATTTGACGCGAGCATCGTCAGCTACCACACATACAACAGCGCCCTCGACCCTTGGGTGCTGGAATCCGAGGTCCCCAAGCTCGCCGACCACATTACGGCCTCGGCGAAGTCCTGCGCGGGCAAGAATCCACTATGGGAGTACTTCGGCCTTACCGAAATTGCGGCACCGCCTAAGACGGGTTCCGACGCAGACAGACTGGCGTTCCTAGCTAAACAGGTCGAGAGACTCAGTCAGACTGTCGAAGAGAGCTTGGCCCACTCTAGAACGAGGTTGTCGCTCGATGACATACTCAGTCCTTCCGTAGTCCCAGAAATGGATGCCCAAGTCCGAAACATGTACCACGTGCGGTCTGCTGCCTATGCGGCTGGCATGGACCCGATCGAAGTACGACTCGGGGCGGACGGTCAGATTGTGGTTCACATGCGAGACGTGCCCAATAGGAGCCAATCCCTGAGCTACCGACGCTATCTTGAGTCGTGCGGTGGAATCCCCGTCACCACGCCGGTACTTTTCACATTTGCCAATCCGCCCAAGTCTGTCAGGCCACGTCGTGAACCCAAGAGAAATACTCGCCGCTCCACCCATGACACAACGGCAGATTCCTGACGCGCGGGCGGCGTCTCCCCTGCCATCGCGCCAACGGCGCGAGCCCATGTCACGCGGTTCATTATAGTGAACCACGAGCCGTAGACCGCAAACCGTCGGCCGTCCGACCCCGCCGCTTGACATCTGCGGGCCCGGTCGTAATATCTGGCGTGGCCTTTCATCGAATCGCCACAGGAGGTAGTCATGTATCATAGCAGACTCACGTCCGCACTGGCCATGGCCGCATTGGCCGCAATCCTCGTACCCTCATCCCTGCCCGCCCAAATCACCTTCGAGCGCACCTACGGCGATACGGCGTACGCGGAAGGCTATTCGGTCCAGCAGACTGCCGACGGCGGCTATATCATCGCTGGGTTCTTCTACGGCAACGAGCCACAAAGCTACGACATCTATTTCATCAGGACCGATGCCGCGGGCGACACGCTGTGGACTGGACTCGAAGGCGGTGACGGCATCGATTATGGGAACTCGGCTCTGCAGACGTCTGATGGCGGGTTCGTTATTGCCGGCACAAGGATGGACCAAGGCTCCAGCGATAACGTCTGCCTCATCAAGACCGATAGCAGTGGCCACATTCTCTGGACAAGGGCATACGGCGACACGGGCAGTCAGTATGGAGAATCGGCCCAGCAGACCTGTGACGGCGGCTTCATTATCGCCGGCTCCATCTTCCCATACGGATCGGACGATGGTGACGTCTACCTCATCAAGACCGATGCCAACGGCGACACGTTGTGGACCCGGAAGTACGGCGGCGCGGCCAAGGATGTCGGCCTCTCGGTCCAGCAAACCGCCGACAGCGGCTACGTCACCGCCGGATGGACCGAGTCCTTCGGCGCAGGCGCCACTGACTTCTATCTCATCAAGACCAACGCCGCCGGCGACACGCTGTGGACAAGGACGTATGGCGGTGCAAGCGAGGACCTGGGGAATTCGGTCCAGCAGACCGCTGACGGCGGCTACGTCATCGCCGGATACACCGCCTCCTTCGGCGCGGGCCGCTGGGATATTTATCTTATCAAGACCGATGCCGCCGGTGATACCATGTGGACAAGGACATTCGGGACGACAGGACCAGATTACGGGTACTCTGTCCGGCAGACCACCGATGGCGGCTATGTGGTCACCGGACAAGTCCATGATTCCCTGACAGAAGAAGGCAAGGCCAGCATCGTGAAGACGGATTCCAACGGTGGCACATTGTGGACAATGTTGCTTTGCCCCGCTGGGTATGTTGACGCCGAAGGTCACTCGGTGGTACAGACGGCAGACGGCGGCTACGCAATCCTCGGCTACGCGTACGGCTACCCGGGACACGGAACCGACGTCTTCCTCGCAAAGACCGACCCCGACGGCAACGTCGCGGTGGCGGAGCCGAAGGCAAGTTCCACCCGCGCACCGGCCCTGTCGCTTGCCTGCACTCCGAATCCGGCCTCCGGTTCCGTCACTATCTCCCTTTCTCCTTCTATCCCTTTGTCCCTCTCCCCTGTCCTCCGCATCTACGACAGTCAGGGCCGTCGCGTGCGGACGTTCACCGTGAACCGTACACCGTGCACCGTCTGGGACGGAACGGATGAACTCGGCCGGGCTCTACCATCCGGGACTTACTTCATTGTTCTCAACGTCAGCGGCCAGCACGCCACCACGCGCATAGTCCTGCAGCACTAACAGGCGTGGTTACGAAAGGAAACAGTCATGTATCATAGCAGACTCACGTCCGCACTGGCCATGGCCGCATTGGCCGCAATCCTCTTGCCCTCACCCCTGCCCGCCCAAATCACCTTCCAGCGCACCTACGGCGGCGAAGCCGAAGACTGGGGCCGCTCGGTCCAGCGGACTGCCGATGGCGGCTATATCATCGGCGGGGAGACCTATTCCTTCGGTGCAGGATTGAGCGACTTCTATCTTGTCAGAACCACGGCTCAGGGCGAGACTCTCTGGACCCGGAGCCTCGGCGGCACAGGCTTTGACTACGGTCGGTCGGTCTGCCAGGCCGCAGACGGCGGCTACGTCATCGTCGGCACCACCGAGTCCTACGGCGTAGGCGGCGACGCCTACGTAGTCAAGACCGACGCCCTTGGCAACACCGTTTGGGCGAGGACCTTCGGCGGCTCAGACGCTGACTTTGGCGAGTCGGTATGGCCAACCGCCGACAGCGGTTCCCTCGTCGCCGTAGAGAGCTACTCCTTCGGCGCCGGTAGCGCCGACGTCTACCTCGTCAAGGCTAATGCCAACGGTGACACTCTCTGGACGCGGACTATCGGAGGCACGAATTTCGACTGCGCCCGCTCTGTCCAGCAGACTCCCGACGGTGGTTACGTCGCTGCGGGATTCACGAGTTCCTTCGGCGCGGGCAGTGACGACGTCTATCTCATCAAGACCGACGCTCACGGCGACACGCTCTGGACGAGGACCTTCGGCGGCGCCGACGGCGACCGCGGTTTTTCGGTCGCGCCGACCACTGACGGTGGCTATGTCGTCGCCGGCTATACGCATTCTTATGGAGCCGGCTACTCCGATGTCTATCTCTTGAAGACCGACGCCTCTGGGAACTTGTCATGGACGAAAACGTTCGGCGGCGAGGGCTACGATGAGGGAAACTCCGTCCAGCAGACCACAGATGGTGGCTATATCATCGCGGGGCACACGACCTCCTTCGGCGCAGTCAACGGGGACGTCTATCTCATTAAGACCGACGATGCCGGCGACACTATGTGGACCAGGACATTCGGCGGCGAGGGCGGCGAGGTGGGCTACTCCGTGCAGCAGACCGCTGACGGCGGCTATGTCATAGCGGGTATTACAGGTTCCTTCGGCGCAGTCGTGGATGATGTCTATCTCATCAAGACTGATTCGCTCGGCACTCTCGCCGTGGCAGAGTCTAAAACAAGCCCGGCGCGCGCCCCGGCCCTCGCGCTCACCTGCGAGCCGAATCCGACCGCCGGAGCGACCACAATCCACCTGACGCCATTCGCCTCTCGCCTTTCGCCTTTCGCCCTCCGAATCTACGATGCGCAAGGCCGCGCCGTCCGTTCCTTCTCCTCCCTCCTCTCTCCTCCCTCCTCCCTGACATGGGACGGAAGGGACGATTTCGGCCAACCCTTGCCCTCGGGAGCTTACTTCGTCCGCCTCGACGCCGCGGGCCAGCACGCGACCACGCGCATCGTGCTGCAGCGCTGAGTAGCACAAGCCCAAGCGCAAGCACAAGCCTACCCCTCACCCTGACCCTCTCCCCCAAGGGGCGAGGGAATTGGATCTCTGGTCTGAATCTGTGTAATCTGCGAAATCTGTGGATGATTCTCTCCGGCCCTTGGCGTTCTTGGCGTCCTTGGCGGTTCATCAGTCCCTTCCCGTCATTTGCCATTTCCCCTTTCCCCTTCGCCTCTTGGCGGTTTTCACGTCTGCGCAATCTGCGAAATCTGCGGATAGCCTCTCCGTCCGGCTCCGGGCCATCAGTGTCCATCCGTGTCCATCTGTGGTTCTCTTTCCGCCTGCCCGGCTATCTGCGTCGTCCGCGCAATCTGCGGTCACCCTCTCCCCTCCGTTTCGCGTCCTTCTCGCCTTCGCGGCAGGGCCCGGCCCCTTCCTGATTTCGCTTGACACGATATGCCGGTAAGCTAACATAGTTCGCTGGATGCCGTGAGGCCTGGTATCTAGTGGACAGCATAAGGTCTCGAGAATGCTTGTGGTCGGTCAGGAGGCTATGAGTCCGGTCTGCATGTTCTGTTTGCCCGCACCCGTAGTTCCGCAACGAGCCCCAAGCGCAAACCTATCGGAGGTAGTTTCATGGGAAAGCGCGTGTTTGTGGGGAACCTTCCCTTCAGCGCGACCGAGGACCAGCTGCGCGAGCTGTTTGGCCAGCACGGCGAAGTGTCTTCGGCTGAGATCGTTAAGGACAAGTTCACCGAGCGTTCCCGCGGATTCGCATTCGTGGAAATGGCAACGGATGAGGCGGCGGCGGCAGCCGTCGCGGCCCTGAATCAGCACCAGATGGACGGCCGTCCGCTGACCGTGAACGAGGCGCGTGCCCGCACGGAAAGTCGCGGCCCGCGCGAGCGGGGAAACCGCGGCGGCGGCGAAGGCGGCAATCGCTGGTAGCACTGTCCTAGCTGACTACGGGCGGGTATCGTGCCCGCCCGCTGCTTTCACGCGGAGACCGAAATGGATCCCACGAAAGACACGAAACGAACAGGGTGAACCACAGATGAACACGGATAACCGGGCAGATGTCTCCGAGAGAACCATCTATGTTCACCAGTGTCCATCTGTGGTTAGTCGGTCGCGTCGTCCGGCCTGGCCTCCGCGGCCCCTGTCGACAGTGTGTATTCTAGTGGCTTTCTATCTTGAAATTCGGACTCTGACTCAGGAGTTGATGCGGGAGAAGACGATGGAAAGGACCATGGCCGCGCCGACCGCCAGGGTCCAGCCGATGAAGGTGCCCATGACACAGCCCGAATCGTGGCGGTAGGTCTTCAGCACGTCGGCGTGCGAAAGCCTGACCTTGACCGTGTCTTCCGGCGTGACATATATCCAGTCGGTGCCGACCCGCACGGAGCCGGCCTCGTAGCTTGAGAGCAGGCCGGGCTCGTCCGGGATGGCCCCGAGCTTGCGTAGCTTTTCCCAGAATTGCTCCGGCGCCGCGCCGGATGCGGCTTGATAGACCGTCTTGGGTCGGAACAGGCTGACGAAGTGTTTGCCCGGCGTCGCCTCGACCAACACCGGCGCGACCGTCATCGGCACGGCGATGGCGTCGAGATAGACCATGTCAGGCAGGGAGTCGGTCTCAATCGAAACGTAGCCGACTGTGGCCGCGTACGCGGCGGCGGCCACGATAGACAGGATGGTCGCGATTCTTTTCATCAAGGGTCGGCGGAAAGCATACTCGGCATCCGGTGCGCGTCAAACTCGCCCGTCGCCCGCTTGACTCTGCTGACTTGAACCGTATGATGGACTGCGTAGGTAGACGAGTTAGGAGTTAGTGAGTTAAGAGTTAGCAGTGAAGAATCAGTGAAATGAGGCGCCGACAAGCCGCGATCCAGCGCCAGTTGACTCCATAGAAAGGTGACATAGATGAGTGACTCAATGGGTTTCCTTTTCCCCGGACAGGGCTCGCAGTTCGTCGGCATGGGCGCGGACCTGTACGCGAAGTTCGCGGCGGCTCGGGACGTGTACGACCGGGCCGAACAGGTACTTGAGCTGCCGGTCCGGAAGCTCTCATTCGAGGGCCCGGACGATGAGCTGCACCAGACCCGCTACACCCAGCCGGCGATTCTCACGCATTCCCTGGCCGCGCTGGCCGCGCTGCCGAAGCAGAACCCGATACTCGCAGCCGGGCACAGCCTTGGAGAGTACTCGGCGCTCTATGCAGCGGGCGCGCTCGATTTCGACTCGGTCATGAAACTCGTGAAGCGCCGCGGCGCGCTGATGTACGCCGAGGGCGAGAAGCACCCCGGCACGATGGCCGCAATCATCGGCATGGACGCGGCGGCGGTTGAGCAACTCTGTGCCGAGGTCGACGGCGTAGTCGTGCCCGCCAACTACAACGAGCCAAGGCAGACGGTTATCTCCGGCGAGATACCCGCGGTCAAGGCCGCTGCCGAACTGGCCAAGGCGCGCGGCGCACTGAAAGCCGTGCTCCTGCCGGTCTCGGGCGCGTTCCACTCGCCGTTGCTCAAGGAGTCGGCCGCCGAGTTTGCCGACTACCTCGCAGGGTTTGAAATCAGGACACCTGCCTTCCCGGTCATCGCGAACGTCACCGGCCAGCCGGTCACCGCTGCTGACCAGGTCCGCGACTGCCTGGCGAAGCAGCTCATATCACCGGTGCGCTGGGTCGCAACCATCGCGACGGCCAAAGGCCTCGGTGCCACGAGGTTTCTCGAAATCGGCCCGGGCAACGTGCTCGCCGGCCTGGCCCGCAGGATCGACCGCGAACTCGTGGTTTCGCCGGTCGGCAAGGTAGTCGACGTGGATACGCTGACCGCGACCGCAGGCTGAGGGAAGCACGATGGACTGGAGACTACTGGTTACGACCTTCGGCACGATATTCCTGGCCGAGCTCGGTGACAAGACGCAGCTTGCCACGCTCAGCTTCGCCGCCGGCAAGAACACGCTGGTGCCCGTGTTCATCGGCAGTTCGCTTGCCCTGGTCACGAGTTCGCTCCTCGCCTGCCTGCTGGGCAGTACGCTGGCAAAGGTCCTGCCGATTCGCTGGGTCCACCTTGCCGCAGGTCTGGCCTTCATCGTCATCGGTGCGCTGCTCGTAGTCAGGACAATCCGGGCTTCGTGAAGATCAAGTGCACGCCCGAGGACTTCCAGGTCTTCGAGCAGCTTCGGATTCGGCTGAAGCGTGCGGGGCCTTTCTCAATCTACCGGCTGCAGAAGCGCTTCTGGAACACGCTGGATGTCATCCGCGAACTGGAGCAGCGCCACGGCCTGCGCCGCATCGGCCGGGCGGGCTTGAAGGACCGCTACTCGGTCTCAACTCAGTACATCTCCATACCCGGCCGGGGCCCGCGCTCCATCCGGGAGAAGAACTACTCTCTCGAATTCGCGGGCATGGCCGATGAGCCGGTCAGTCGCGAACTGTTGCTCGGTAACAACTTCGACATCACCATCCGTGCCCTCACTGCCGACGAGACCTCGGCCATCGAACAGGCCCTACCGTCGGTCATCCGCTTCGGGTTCCCCAACTACTACGACGAGCAGCGCCTTGGCTCGGCCCGTCACGGTCAGGGGTTCATCGCCCGCAGACTGATAGACGGCCATTTCAACGGTGCGCTCAAGCTATACCTTGCCACTCCGTCGCCGGCCGACGACCCGAAGACGAGGCGCACCAAAAGCCTGATTTCCGAGAACTGGGGTCACTGGGTTGAGTGCGTAAAGCTGGTCCGCCCTGAGGCGCGTCCGGTCATCCAGTACCTCATCCGAAAGCCCAAGGACTTCAAAGGCGCGGTAGGGCTCATCCCGCGCAACCTGCTCGAACTCTTCGTCGGCGCATATCAGGCCTGGGTCTGGAACGAAACCATGTCGGCGACCCTCAGGAGCCTTGGTGTTCCGACCCGCACTGTGGAGTACTCGCACGGGAGCCTCGCGTTCTGGAACAAACTCTCACCCGAGCACGAAGCGTTTCTCAGTCCGCTCGCCATCCCGGCGGTCGGTCCGGGGGCGGAATTCCCGGGCGAGCGGATAGCACGGATTGCCGCCGAAGTCCTCAGCCGCGACGGACTGACGCTCGAAGGCCTGAAGATGAAGGTCCGGGTCCACGGCGTCTTCTTCAAGGCCTACCAGCGGCGTGCCCGTATCGTTCCGGAACGCGTCAAGGTGACAAAGCCCGTGCCGGACGACATATACCCGGGCCGGAGTATGCTTACGCTCAGCCTGTTCCTGCCTGCCGGCTCCTACGCCACCATCCTCCTGAAACGCCTGTCTCTGCTCTGATGCCGCTGCTCCTCTCGCTTCTCATACTGGCGCAGGTCCCGGGCAGCATCAACCTCGACCCACGCCTGAGCTGGTACACCATCGAGTCCGACCATTTCGACGTTCACTTCTCCTGCCGCGGACGACCGGATAGCTCCGGCACTGAACTGGCGAGAGAAGTCGCCGACATCTGTGAGGAAGTCCACGCCACGCTGACCCCGGCGGTCGGCTGGGCCCCGCGCGCAAGAACGCAGATTATCGTCGCGGACTTCTACGACTACTTCAACGGCTGGGCCGCGCCCTTCCCGAACAACGTCATCACGGTCATTCCCACGCCCCCTGCCGGCAGCAAGTCCAACGATGGCGACTGGCTGCGCACCCTCATCCTGCACGAGTACTCGCACATCCTCCAGATTGACCGCGTCGCGGGCGCGCCGAAAGCCCTCCGCAAGGTGTTCGGCCGCGTCATCATGCCCAACGCCCTCGCCCCGGCCTGGCTGAACGAAGGCTACGCCGTGTACAACGAGACGAGGTTCACCGACTTCGGCCGTCTCCGGAGCGCCGAATACGACATGATGGCCCGCGCCGCAGCGGACTCCGGCAGGCTGTTGCCGGTAGACCGGTGCGGCAACTACGAACTCCGGCGGTTCCCGGGCGGCGATGCTCCGTACCTCTACGGCTCCCTCCTGCATGGACACGTCGCGGCCAAGGGTGACTCGAGTATCTGGGACCGGTACAACCGCAACCGTTCATCGGGGCTTCCCTTCTTCGAGAACCTCCAGGCTCGCCGTACGCTGGGCAGGAGCATCTACGACCTTTGGAACGAGACCCAGGTCAGCCTGATTGCCGGGGCCGCGCGCACCGCGGGCCGCGTCCGTGAAACCCCGGTGACGCAGCTTCGGCAATTCACGCATGAAGGATTCTGGACCGGCTCGGCGCTCTGGTCGCGCTACGGCACTCGTCTCTACTACATCTCGGAAACCGGCAAGGAATACCCGTCCATCAAGATGGTAGACACCGCTACCGGCAAGACCACCGTGCTCCATCGCGGCCTCGTCACAGGCAACCTGTCGCTCTCTCCGGACGGCCGCCTGCTCGCCTTTGCCGAACTGAACCTCGACGGCAACTACTACGAGTACACCGACATCTTCGCGTTCGACCTCACCTACGGTGGCGTGCGTCAGCTCACGCATGGCCGGCGGGCCCGCGACCCGGACTTTGCCGCAGACACTTCCCTGCTCGTGTTCGTCTCGAACGACAAGGGACAGAACAACCTGAACCTGCTTGACCTCTCGACCGGCGAGATAACCGCGCTCACGGAAACCGAAGACCACACGGCGTATCACGGCCCCCGCTTCTCGCCCGGCGGCAAATGGATTGCGGTCGGCGTCAATCGGCCCGGCGGGTACGCGGACATCGAACTTGTCGACCGCCGTACCGGTTGGACCATCCCGGTCACGCACGACCGCGCCAACGACCTCTCCCCTGCATGGTCGCGCACCGGCAAGTATCTCTTCTTCGTCTCCGACCGCACCGGCATCTTCAACCTCTACGCGTATCAACTTGCCACCGGCGAGATATTCCAGGTCACCAACGTGCTGTACGGAGTATTCGAGCCATCGGTGTCGCTCGACAACCGCAGGATTGCGCTCACCAGCTTCTCCACGTCCGGGTACGATATCGTGGCGATTGACCTCCGCGCGGCCGACTGGCGGCCCGCCCCGGAGTTCAACGACACGCTCCCGATGGACATGACCGAGGCGCGGGACATAACCCAATTCCGCCGGGGAATTGGGATTGTGTCCCAAGCCGAACATGAACCCCACCTCTACTACTATAATCCGTTCCCCGGCATCCTGCCCGCGTTCTGGCTGCCGTGGCTGTCGCCATACTCGGGTGGCGAACTCGGCGCGTTCACCCTTGGCTGGGACGCACTCCAATTCCATCAGTATCAACTCGCCGGCGGATACCGTTTCGGTCGCTCCTCCCCATTCCTCGCTGCCGCGTACACGTTGCGGCGCTGGCGCCCGGTCATCAGCGCGGTCGCCGACCTCGACCTGCACGCGCAGTCCGGCAACGTCAACGCCGAGCTCCCGTTCCTCGCTACAAGGCACTCCAACTGGCTCGACCTCGGCGTCACGGCAACCAGGGGACTGTCCCCGAATGGGGACTGTACCCAGGGCCTGGTGTCTGCCCGCGCCGACATGGACTGGACATACTCGGACGCACATCAGTACCGCTTCGACGTCGCACCGGTCGAAGGCCGCGTCATCGGCCTGCACGCCGACGCGCAGTCCCAGTCGCTGCTCTCTGACCGTGACCTGACGAGAATGCTCGGTTATTGGTACCAGTATTTCGGTAACCCGCCGCAGACGTGGAGCCTGCGCTCAAAGCTCGTTGTTGGAACCGCCTTTGATAGTGATGCAGCAACCGCGTATGAACTCGGTACCGAACCCGGGCTGCTCGGCGTGCGTGGATACCGGGAGGCATCAGCCGGGGTGCGGACCGCGCTTGCGGCCGGGCTGCAATTCCGGACTCCGCTCTGGTGGGTCGAGCGCGGCATCGGCACCGGCCCGCTCTTCCTGCAGAACATCAACGCCGCCGGGTTCGCCGACTTCGGCCTTGTCTCAGACTGGCCCGCCCCAGCTCCCTCTCGCCTCTCGCCTCTCGCCTCTCGCCTCTCACCGTCCAGCGCCCGCATCGGGGTCGGAGCTGAACTCCGCGCCGACTTCATCGTCTCGCACTTGTTGCCGGCCAGTGTGTACGCGGGATGCGGATTCGGCCTCAATCCGTTCTGGTCTTACCAGTTTTACTTCGGGATCAGCAGCACCATGCTTTCAGGTATCCTCAACTCGCAACCCGCAACTCGCAACTCGTCACTTCCTCTCGGCCTCCGTCACCTGCCGGAAACCTACTAGAAACGAGCGGTCGACTCAGCCGGCCAGCACCTGCCGTAGCAGCGGCTCGACCAGCCGCACGACCTCTGAGACGTCCGTGCACTCGAACCATTGCGCGTCTTTGAGTGAGCGGAACCATGTCACCTGTCGCTTGGCGTATGCTCGGGTCTTGGCCTTCGCTTCGGCAACCGCCGCTTCCAAGGTCAGTTCCCCGTCGAGGTGTCGGAGCAGCTCGGCGTAACCGTAAGCATTTGCGACATAGGTGTCGCGGCCGAATCCCGTATCCTTGAGCCGTTTCACCTCGTCCAGCAGACCCGCACGCATCATCGCATCGAACCTCACGTCCAACCTCCGGCACAGCAGTTCGCGTTCCATGGTCAGCACCGCGTACACGGGCTTAAACTCAACCTCAGCCTTGACCTTAGCCTTCCTCGCCAGTTCGGTCATGGTCTTGCCGGTAGTCTCGTATACTTCCAGCGCCCGCATTACCCGCTGCCGGTCGTTCGGGTGCAGCTTGGCTGCCCGCTCCGGGTCAACCTGCCTGAGCCGGTCGTGCAGTGCCAGCGACGTCTCAGCCTCCAGCCGCCGCCGCAGCGCCGGGTCCGGTTTCGGCGCATCGAAGAATGGTTCGAACAGCGCCTTCAGGTACATACCGGAGCCGCCCGCGACGATGAACTGCTTACCTTCCCGGTGCAGTCGTCGCATCACAGCCAGTGCGTCGCGTGCGAAGTCGGCTGCCGAATAGACCCGGTTCGGCTCGACCATGTCAACCATGTGGATGCCCAGTTCCCGTCGCAGTTCCGGCCCGGGCTTGGCCGTGCCGATGTCGAGCCACGAGTAGACCTGCCGCGAATCAGCCGAGATGATTTCCAGCTTGAACTTCCGAGCCAGCTCGACCGCCACCTCGGTCTTGCCCACGCCGGTCGGACCGCAGAGGACCAATACCCGGTGGTGAACCGCGACAACCGGCGCGTCAGTGCTGGTCACGATGTCCTACTGTCATGCGTTGCCAATGACCAATCACTAATTCCCAATTCCTAACGAATGACCAACGGAGGAAATGACGCAATCAGGACTGGAAGTACGAGGCACGCCGGCATTGGGGAATTCGTTGGGCATTAGGAATTGGCAATTGGGCATTCTCGCCTACGTTCGTCCGAACCGCCGCTCCAGTTCCTCGACGGTAATCTTGATGATAGCTGGCCGGCCGTGCGGGCAGAAGTATGGTTCCTTGCAGGCAAACAGCCGGTTGATGATGGACTCCATCTCTTCGGGAGTCAGTCGCTGGCCGGCCTTGACCGCGCCCTTGCAGGCAACGACCTTGGCGAGGTCGGTCTCGATTCCGACGTCGCCGGACTTCACCTTCGCGAGGTCGGCAAACAACTCCCGCACCTCGTCCTTGCCCATGAACGAACCGGCGGGAACCGTCTCCACCGCCACGGTGCGACCACTGTATGGAACGACCTCAACGCCCATCTTTGCCAGCCGGTCCTTTGCGCGCTCATAGGCTTCAAACTCCTCCGCGGTCAGTTCGAGAGTGATTGGGAACAGCAGGCCTTGCGGGGCCACGTCTTCCCTGCCCTTCATTACCTCCTCGAACAGTATCCGCTCGTGGGCCGCGTGCTGGTCGACAATCACGTACCCGGATGTCACCTGCGCGAGGATGTACGAGTTATGCAACTGCCAGAACTCCTGGGGCGTGGCGTCCTCAGGCGCAAATCCGCGCTGGTACAGGAAGTCAGCGTCCGCGGTTTCCTTGCCGCGCTGGATTCCGAGACCCTGGCGCACCGCCTCGGATACAAAGTCGAACAGGAACCGCTCGTCGGCGAACCGCACTTCCTGCTTGGTCGGGTGCAGGTTCACGTCCAGGCGCGACGGGTCGGTCTCGATGAAGAGCACGAAGTCGGGGTTGTTGCCGGTAAGCACCGGGCCGTAGCCTTCGTACACGGCCCGCACCACGGTCGGGTTCCGCACCGGCCGCTTGTTCATAAATATCGCCTGCACCTCGTAGAAGCTGCGCGAATGGGTCGGCTCGGCGAGGAACCCGGAAAGCGAGAGCAGCGGGTTATCCACCTTCATCTCCACCAGGCCCTCGACCACGCGCTTCTCGAACAAGGCCTTGATGCGGTCCTTGACGCTCCCGGCCGGGCCGAGGCGCATCACCTCCCGCTCGTTGGAGACGACCGTGAACCCGACGCCGGGATAGGCAATCGCGTAGTTCCGCACGTTCTCAACGACAAGCCGCGCCTCGTAATTGTCGGACTTCATGAACGCCCGCCGTACCGGCAGGTTGAAGAAGAGCATCCGGCCGGTGATGGTCGTGCCCCGGGGCCGGGCAACCTCACTGATTCCCTTAATCTCCCCGCCCTCAATTTCGAGCGCCGTGCCCGGGCCGGACTCATCCGCGTTCGTCTCCACGGTCAGGCGAGTGACCGCGGCAACCGAAGCCAGCGCCTCGCCCCGGAATCCGTAGCTCGTAATCCGGGTCAGGTCTTCGGCCGTGTCAATCTTGCTCGTGGCATGCCGCGCCACCGCAAGCCTGACGTCATCGCGGGTCATGCCGCAACCGTTGTCGCTGACCTTTATCAGGTTCTTGCCGCCCAGCTTGATCTCAACCCTGATATCGGTAGCGCCGGCGTCGAGCGAGTTCTCAATCAACTCCTTCACGGCATTGGCGGGCCGGACAATCACCTCGCCCGCGGCAATTCGCCGCACGGTCTCCTCGGGCAGCAGCCTCACCCGACGTCGCTCGCTCACTTAGATCGCTCCTGTACTAGGAATTAGTAATTGGGAATTGGGAATTGAAACCTTGACCTGTTCAAGGTCTATCAGCATTCCATCCGTTGCCGCCACCACGTTGCACCCGGTCCGCTCGCTCATCTCCCGCGCGATGACCCACGGCTTGGCCGCAATCATCCTCATCCCGAAGTGGCTCAGCACCGTCAGTTTTGGCCGGATTGCCTTGACCAACTCCTCGGCATCCGGCGCGCTTAGATGGTCAAGCTGCGACGGCGTTGGCCGGACCACGTTCATGATAACCACGTCTGCGCGATAGTGCTCTGCCAGTTCCGGAAAGTACCGCGTGTCCGCGATGTACGACAGGGTCAAAGGTGACTGTCCCCGAGGTTCTCCGATGGGGACTGTACCCGAAGCCGGCTCGGTGACCTCGAATCTGAACCCGTATACCTCTCCCCGATGCTGATGCCTCACCGGACATAAGAACCTGACATTGCCCAGCTCGTAAGAACCGCCTTCCTTGAGCGTGACCGACTGCTTCAGGAACGGACGCACGTACTTGAGCACCACCGGGTCATCGCCCTCCAGTGCATCCGCCGGCGCGAACAACTCTCCCCGTGGTTCAGTCCCGCCCATCGTCATCGCCTCAATCATGTTGTTCACGTCTCCGGCGTGGTCGAGGTGACGGTGTGATAGCAGTATCCCGGCAAGCTTAGTCGGGTCAAGACGGTGCCTCGAACCGGTCATCTTCACCAACGCCCCCGGCCCCGGGTCGAGAAGGAACTGGGTTCCTGCCAGCGAGAACCAGATACCACCCGACGCCCGCAACTGCTTCGCGACGACGATTCTGGCTCCGCCGGAGCCGAGAATCACCATCCTGTCTGAAAGGGGACTGTCCCCGCGCGGGGACTGCCCCTGGGGCTTGGTTGATGCCGGTGTCACTCTCCCACAAGATACCAGACTCTTGACAGGAGTCAACAACAGCGCACCTGACAGGGGGAATCTTGCGGAAGTCCGACCCGACGTGCCAGGCAGGAGCGAATCGCGGCGTCACCCCGCCGCCGAACCGGCGTTCGGGGCTCTTCGGCAAGTACGAGTGGAACGGTCTACTGCAGGACTATCGCCTTGCCCGAGACCGATCTGTCGTCAACGGTCAGACGGTAGAAGTAGGTTCCAGCGGCAGCGCGCTTGCCACCGTTGTCCGTGCGATTCCAGATTACGGTCCGCTCACCCGGTGCGGCCTCGCCGGTGACAAGAGTCTTGACCAGCGAACCGGTCGCATCGTACACCGCCAGTTCAACGTTCGCCTGACGGCCAACGTAGTAGCTGATGCACGCCTGGTCACGGACTATGCTCGGGCTTGCCTTGTACAGCGCGAACAGCGGCTTCGGACTCCGGTCCTCAACGCCCGGGATGATTGTATCAAAGACCATCGGGCCATAGTACCGCGGGTACGACCACTGCGACGTGGTCAGGCTCTGCGGCCACCAACCGACATAGCTCGAGTTGGTATCGAAGGAGGTATACTGGAAGTAGCCGACGGTGTCACCGGGGTTGATGTTGTACTCCCACCTGGCTGCACCGATGGGAATACTCGCCTCGAACTGGAGGTGGCCGCTCGAAAGCGAACTGGCGCCTGTCGCGCCCGGGGCCACTCCCATAGTCCACGTATCCGGCAGAGTGCTCAGCAGCGCGCAGTAGATAACCGAATCGCCGCCGACGTACTCGACCCAGTGGTTGCCTTCGCTCGAGTCGATTGACCAAATGCCGTTCCTGTCCTCGTCCATATACGGCCCGAACTGGTCCCAGTCAACGCGGGTCGTGCGATTCGGGCAGTCCATGGCGAGGTAGACAAAGGCTGAGTCATAAAGGAAGTAAGCGATGCTCGAACCTGCCGGCTGCGGAGTGCCGCCGCGACCTGCGAGATCGCTCACGTCATACATGATTGAGGCCAGCCACTCGTCCGGTGCAATGATGCCATCAATCGTCGGCGGGGAGGCTGCACTGTGCACGTGGATGGTATCGGCGAACACGGCGCCGGTGACCGTCGTCGTGCCGATCGCAGTGTCATCATGTACCTCCACGTCGCCCCCGAGTGCGGTGAACATCGTCACGTCATACCGGGCACCGGCCGGACCGGGGTTCCAGTCCGGCGCGAAGGTGACTCGGGCTTCGTCGCCGGCCTCAAGCGGGCCGGGCAGGGTCGTGCTGGCAGAGTATACTCTTGTGGCACCGGAGTCAATCCAGCACGTAACCGGGATGCCGGATTCCGCATTTGCACCGAAGTTCTTGACCAGTGCCTCCGGACTCACGGGTCCGGGGTTGATGCCGCTCGACGGCGCAACGATAGCCTTAACGCCCACATCGTGCGAGGCGATACCGAACTTGAAGCACCAGACCGCGTCCGGCCCTGACGCCGACTGCTCGACCGCCAACAGGAACGTGTCTCTCCACATCTCACAGCCGCCGCCGAGGTCCCAGTCCGCGGGGTTGAAGCTGTCGACCCAGGCGTAGTCCGTGTCCATCTTGTAGATCGGGCTCGACCCGGCGGTTCCGGCCTGAGTAACCCAGAAGCAGTTCTGCAATCGGCTCCTCGCGATACCATACGAGTACCTCATGCCGGCGGCGGGCTTGACCTCGTGGCCGTTCGCGCCGGCGATGGAGAACTTGGTCATCGGCGACGAGTCGAAATCGCAGGTCCAGCACGAATCCTGGACCGGATCGTAGCCGAAGCCGCGGACCGTGCCGGCGTAGCCGGAAACCGTATAGGTACGATTTGGCACTCTGGTCGTCGCGTTGTATACGTGGAATCTCTGGTTGTCGAACCCGGCGAACACCTCGTTGGTCGAGGCCTTCCATGCCATGTCGCGGATGCCCCAGCCGGTTGGTCCGCCGGTCTCAGGGAAGCTGTCGATGAGCGGGCGGGCCGGGTCCTTGATATTGAAGACGTAAATTCGCAGCTCACTCTCGCCGCACGAAACCCACATCAGGGTGTCCTGCACCGGGGTCACTCCGACGGCATAGGTTGTGGTCAGCGTTCTTTCCCACTCCTTTGCGGGCGGGTCGTCGGTCGTGCCGAACCGGCCACACGGGGTCCCGGTCTGGGCTGTCGGGCTAGCGTCGTTCACGACTCGCGCCGCAGTCGGCGTGTTCGCCGGGCCGGCCGCAATGACAAGCCCGAGCATCAGACAGAGCGGGATGGCGATCAACTTCACTTCTATCTCCTGAGTACGTCCTTCCGCTGTCGGAGCCCGACCGGGATGCAGCCCCGGCGCGCGTGCCGCAGCGCTTCCGAATGCAGTCTAGCAGCCCGGCGCGGGACGTCAAGCCGGGCCATCCAAGAGCAGAACCGGCCCGGGGGCCGGTTCTGCACAGTAACAGGTAACGAACTACTGCAGGACGACCGTCTTGCCCGAAACCGACTTTCCGTCCACTGACAGACGGTAGAAGTAGGTTCCGCTGGCAACCCGGCGACCTGACTCGTCAGTCCGGTTCCAGGTGGCGGTTCTGGAACCCGGCCCGACCGCACCGTCAACCAGAGTTCGGACCAGAGCACCGCTGGCATCGTAGATGCCGAGGTTCACGCGGGCCGCCTTGCCGAGCGAGTAGCTGATGCGGACGAGGTCGCGAACCAGAGTCGGAAACGCCTTGCTGGACGGCCCGACCTGGACGTTCGAACCTTCTTCGATGCCAACCTCGGCAATCGTGCCTTTCTGAACGTTTGCCAGAATCGAGGCGCCGAACCCACCCACGGACCAGACTTTGTTCCCAAAGATGTCCCCGCCCTGCGAACGCGTGGCAGTCATCATCGTATGGTCGGCGTGCCATCCGCCCGACACGTCGTAGCGCCAGCAGGCGTTCACTATTGCGCCCGCCCGGTACCCCCCGAAGACATAGATACTCTGTCCGTCGGTTGCCGTGTAGGCCACCGCCCTGCCCCAACCCAGGTTGTCCGGCATCGTATCGGCCGCCGGCGTCCAGGTGTTGCCGAGAACCGAGTACTTCCAGACCGTGCCGTGTGTGGAGGTGTAGTCGTTGCCGGACATTCCGCCGATGACGTAGATGGTGTCGCCGAGACAGGCGGTCATCATGTTCCTGCGAACAGCGGGCATGTTCGCCATGCGATCCCAGGTGCCGGTCGTGGTCTTGTAGCGCCAGCAGGAGTCGAGCGGGCCGGCGGTGCCGTCCGGGCTGCCGCCGAGAACGTACACCCAGCCGCTGTCGGGATACGCCTCCATGGTGTAGTAGATGAGGTCGTTGACCGGCATGGCCGCTGCCGATGTCCACGTGCCACCGCCGAGGTCGAGCTTCGTGAGGTTGTTGTAGTAGGCGGTCGAACCCGAACTGCCGCCGCCGCACCAGATGACGTCGTTGATAGCGACCGCATCGTGGTTGTGAACCCCGAGTCCGCCGCCGGCCGGATGCGTCAGACCATCCGCCCAGCTATTGGCAACCGGGTCGTAAATCTGGTCGGTCGGGTGCGACGTATGGGTCTGGCAATTGCCGCAGACGACGTGGACCTTGCCGTCAGGGCCGCAACAGACTGCCATCCGGCTCACTCCCTCCACCGGGATGTTTGTGGGCTGAGTCCAGTCAATCGTATAGGACATCACCTGAGACGTGCCCCGCATCGTATCGTTCCCCGGAGTCATGTCGCCGCCGAGGCTCGTGAACATCGTCACGTTGTAGGTACCGCCCACTGCGAGCCAGTTCGGCGAGAACGGAACTTCTGCCGTCGCACCGGCAGCGAGCGGCCCGGCGAAGTTGGCCGTCTGGTTGTAGACGCGTGTGGCGCCGGAGTCAATCCAGCAGGTCACCGGGATGTCGCTCTGCGCAGCCGTGCCGTAGTTCCTGATTCTCGCCTTGGGCTGTATCGACCCGGGCGAGACAATGGAACCCGGCGCTAGAATCGCATCCATTCCGACGTCGACGGCCGGTGCGCCCCCATGGCCAAGAATCGCTCGGATGTGCCAGTTGTAGGAGAGGCCGAGAGGGCCGAGTTCTTCCCACGAGCCCTGGTAGTTAATCCAGTCGCCGCGGGTAGCTACGTAAGGACCGTCATCCGTGCCCAGCGGGAATGTGTTGGCCGAGTGGCTCATCCTCGGACCGACCCAGATGTCCTCATTTGCGGCCAGCGGTACCTGGACCGGCAGGGTAATGCTCACCCACGCCATCGTGGTCGCGCCGGAGTAGGGCACCGACTCGATTACCGCACCAGGGTTAGTAGACGTACCCGCAGCCCACACGAACAAGTAGTTGTCAGTGGACACGTCCCACTTGTAGAAAATCACCGTCTTGACCGTGCATGCCGCAGCAGCGGTCAGGCGCGCAGCGGTGTAGAAAGTGCCGCCGTTAGTCAGACCTACGGCGTTGTTAAACGCCTCCATATCGACGTGCAGCGTGTCGCCGGGCGGGTCAGTCTGGGGCGACAACCCGGGGCTAAGTACGGCCGCCGACGACCGCAGCAGGGAACTGAAGGCGGGCATCAGGTTCACGTCGCTCACGTTGGTGTTCGTGGCCGGCGTGCCTGCCGGGGCGGCTGCAAGGGCCACACCCAGCACCAGACATAGCATCACCATGCTAGTCTTCACTCATTCCTCCTTGGTAGGACTTAAGATTACTCCACCTGGCCTTCACCCGGGCCGACCCTCTGCACGCCCGCAGCGAAGGGCTCTTTAACCGTCGGTAGTCTAGCTTTCGCCTCCCCCATGTCAAGCGGGAATGTCGCGGCGTTCTAGCCCGACAAGGCCCCGCGCGCGCCTGAGTTGACTTGGCATCCTCGCCTGCTACAATCCCGTCAAGCTAACAGGGAATGTCCTGTCGGACGGTCCTCCGTTTCTCAGCGCCGGCTTACCCGGGCCGAGCGCGGTGACCCGGACTCAACCCGGCGGGACTCCCACGGAACGATAGAACTGGAGCAACTCAATGGTACTGGTATTCTGCGAACAGCGTGAAGGCAAGCTGAAGAAAGTCGCGTTCGAGGCCTTGTGCGTCGGGTATGCGATTGCCGAGAAGCGCGGCGGCGATGTGGCCGCGACGATCCTTGGGTCGGGCATCGCCGGGCTCGCGACGGAAGTCGTGAAGTTCGGCGTGAACAAGGTCATCACGGTCGACGACCCGGGCCTTGAGTTCTACACGCCGGACGGGTATGCCGGTGCTCTCGAGAAGCTCTGCCGTGAGCTGCAACCGCACACGGTCGTGCTTTCGGCCACGGTCATGGGCAAGGACCTGGGCGCAACCCTCGCGGCCCGGCTTGAGACGGCAATCATCCCGGACTGCACCGGGCTTGAATTCGACGATGCCGGGAACCCCATCATGACCCGGCCGTTCTATGCCGGCAAAGCGGTGACCCGCGTCACAGCGCCCTCGGCCAACCCGCTCATCATCTCGATGCGCCCGCGCGCATACAGCGCCCAGCCCGAGAACGACAAAGGAGCTCAGATTGTCACAAGCGACGTCAAACCGGACGAGCTGCGCACCAAGGTCTCCGAAATCGTCAAAGCGGTTATCAAGACGGTTGAGCTGACCGAGGCCGACATCATCATCTCCGGCGGCCGGGGCATGAAGGGTCCGGAGAACTACGCGATTCTTGAAGAGCTGGCAGCGGTTGTGAACGCAGCGGTCGGTGCGTCCCGGGCCGCGGTCGACGCGGGCTGGCGCGACCATCAGTTCCAGGTCGGCCAGACCGGCAAGGTTGTCGCGCCGTCGCTGTACATCGCCTGCGGCATCTCGGGCGCAATCCAGCACCTCGTCGGCATGATCAGCTCCAAGACCATTGTGGCTATCAACAAAGACCCGGAAGCCAACATCTTCAAAGTCGCGGACTACGGCATCGTCGGCGACCTGTTCAAGATTGTGCCGATGCTGACGGAAGAGTTCAAGAAGGCCAGGAGCCAAGGGGTCTAGGATTCAAGGATTCTAGTGCGGATACACTGGACCCCTCGAATCCTGGAATCCTCGAATCCTTTCTGAGCATGCCCAACACCAAGCAGACTGAAATCGAGGACGTGCGCGAGGTGCTGGAGCGCATCCTCGACATCTCCGAGCCGCCGGTCGCGCGATGCCGCCTGCTCTCCTCCGGGTTCGGCCCGTCCCACACGCTTGTTACCGAAGCCGAACTGACCGGCACGCGCGCCTGCCTTGGCTGCGGCAACTGCGTGGACATCTGCTCGCTCCTGGCCCGTGAGCCGGCGCGCCTCTCGAAGACCGCCCAGCGCACCTCGCTCGCCCTTGAAACCATGGTCGGCACCGACTGCGACCGCTGCTACGCCTGCGTCATGTCCTGCCCGCAGGTGGACACGAGCATCAAACACTACATAGTGAAGACCCGCACGGTCGAGCAGATGAAGCACCTGCTGGAGCGGCTTGGCCCGACCGACGACTATTACCTGGACGCTTTCCTTGAGGAGGCCGAGAATGGCTGAAGCAAACCTCGTTGACATTTACATCACCGGCGAACGCCACCGCGTGCCCGATTCGCTGACGATCCTGCAGGCGCTAGAATACGCCGGGTACAAGCTGGTGCGCGGCGTCGGGTGTCGGGGCGGATTCTGCGGCGCGTGCGCCACGGTCTATCGCCTTCCCGGCGACTATCACCTGAAGTTCGCGCTCGCCTGCCAGACCCGCATCGAGCCCGACATGCAGCTCGCGATGATTCCCTTCTACCCGGCCAACCGCTCAACCTACCGGCTGTCCGAGCTCAAGGGCGAGGCAAAGGAAGTCCTCGACCTGTACCCGGAGATGCTCCGCTGTTACGGCTGCAATACCTGCACCAAGTCCTGCCCGCAGGACATCGACGTGCTCGGGTACGTTGCAGCCATCGTGCGCGGCGACCTTGCAGCGGCCGCCGACATCTCGTTCGATTGCATCATGTGCGGCCTTTGCGTCTCGCGCTGCCCGGCCGAACTGGTCAAACACAACGCGGCCCTGCTCTGCCGCCGCATCTACGGACGGAACATGGCCCCGAAGTCCGAGCACCTGGCCCGCCGGCGCGAGGAAATCAAAGCCGGCAAGTTCAAGGCGGACATTGCGGCGCTCAAGGGTCGGTCCAAAGAAGAACTGAAGAAGTGCTATGCCGAGCGCGACATCGAAAAGGCAGGGCAGAATGCATAGGTCTTATTGGTCCCATAGGTCCTATTCCTGGAGGCCAGCATGAGCTACCCCGCCACAATGCAGGATTCGATGAACCTTGTCGTCGCTTCGCGCGAGCGCCGGATGAGTGAGACGTTTCCGCGCGCCACGGCCGAAGCCAAGGAAGCGCTGCTCAAGGGTTTTCACCCGGATTACCTCGTCGATACGTTCGCGGCTCTGCGCCTCGGCCCGAATGCGGGCGACCGCACTCCGCGCGAACTCGCGCAACAACTCGAGGCCGACTCGACCCTTCCGGGAATCCAAAATCCAAAATCCCAAATCCAAAATCCGGCGTTGGGAAGTCCCGATTACTCGGTTGACGTGCTCATCATCGGCGGCGGCGGCGCGGGCTGCTCCGCCGCAATCATGGCCGACGACGCCGGGGCCAAAGTGCTGATTGCGACCAAGCTCCGGCTCGGCGACGCCAACACGATGATGGCCCAGGGCGGAATCCAGGCCGCGGACAAAGACAACGACTCGCCCGCAATCCACTACGTCGACGTGATGGGCGGCGGCCACTTCGACAATACGCCGGACCTGGTCGAGGCGCTCGTTACCGACGCGCCGGAGGCTCTCGCCTGGCTTGAGGACCTCGGCGCCATGTTCGACAAGAACCCGGACGGCTCTATGAAAACCATCCACGGCGGCGGCACGTCGCGCCGGCGGATGCACACCGCGCGTGACTACACCGGCGCGGAAATCATGCGCACCCTGCGCGACGAGGTCCGGAGCCGCGACGGCGTCACCCTGCTCGAGTTCTCCCCCGCGGTCGAACTCCTGACCGACGCCAAAGGCGCGGTGACCGGCGCGGTCCTGCTTAACCTGAACCTCAACCGCTACTCGGTCGTTCGCGCGAAGACGGTCATCATCGCGACCGGCGGCAGCGGCAGGCTTCACTATCAGGGCTTCCCGACATCGAACCACTACGGTGCGACCGGCGACGGACTGGTGCTCGCCTATCGCGCCGGCGCTCACCTCGCGTTCATCGACACGATGCAGTACCATCCGACCGGCGCCGCCTACCCGCAGCAGATACTCGGCCAGCTCGTTACCGAGAAGGTCCGCAGCATCGGCGCGCAACTGGTCAACGCAGAAGGCAACCAGTTCATCTTCCCGCTTGAGACCCGTGACGTGGTCGCGTCGGCCATCATCCGCGAATGCCAGAGCGGCAGGTGCGTTACCACGCCGACCGAGGTGCAGGGCGTCTGGCTCGACACCCCGATGATCGAAATCCGGCGCGGGGCCGGCACGGTCAAACACGAACTGCCGGCAATGGTGCGCCAGTTCGGCCGGCATGGCATCGACATCGCCAAAGAGCCGATGCTCATCTACCCCACTCTCCACTACCAGAACGGCGGGGTCGAGATTACGGCGGACTGCGCGACCAACGTTCCGGACCTGCTGGTGGCGGGCGAGGCATCCGGTGGAGTTCACGGTCGTAACAGATTGATGGGCAACTCCTTACTGGATGTAGTGGTATTCGGTCGCAGGGCCGGCATCGCCGCGGCCAGACTGGCAAAGGAACGCACCGGGGACCTGCAGCTAGGACTCGCACATCTCGAACACTGGCGGCAGGAAATGAAGGCCAAGGGTCTTGGCTCCGACTTCAAGTCTCCCCTCCTCCTCCCCGACTACACGCGGAAGGACGCTTGATGTCCGACACTAGACCACTAGACCACTGGACCACTGGAGCACTCTCCTAGCATGGACTTCACCTTCGGCGAAGACGCCGACATGGTCCGCCAGACCGCGCACGAGTTCGTCCGGCGCGACCTGCTCCCACAGGAACCCAAGTTCCTCAACTCCAAAGACCCGGCTGAACGGGCCGCGATTGTCGAGGCCGCGACCGGCGGTCTGAAAGAGATGGGGCTGTATAGCGCCGGTGTACCTGAAGCGTTCGGCGGCGGCGGGCTTGGGGTGATTGAGACCTGCCTGATTGCCGACGAGCTCGGTCAAACTATCATCCCGGTCGAGTGGGGCGAACTCACCCCAATTCTGTACGAATGCTCCGACACACAGAAGCCGCTGTATCTCAAGCCCGTGGTTGAAGGTTCGAAGTCCTATGCAGTCGCGTTCAGCGAACCCGCTCCGTTTGCCGACCCCGCCAAAATGGCCACCACCGCCAGGGACATGACCGCCAAGGGACATGACCGGAATCCGCTCGGGGATTCCGGATCGTGTCCCGAGGGCTCCCCGGGCGCCTATGTGCTCAACGGCGCCAAACTACTGCCCAACCCCAACGCCGACTTCTACCTAGTGTTCGCGTCCGCTATAGGTCCTATTGGTCCTATAGGTCCTATTTGTCTCATCCTGGACGCCGGCGCCCCCGGCACGCAGCTCAAGGGCAACCTTCTAGCGCTCTCCGGCTGTGTGGTCCCCGCCGACCACGTCCTCGGCACTCCGGGTAAGGCTCTGGGCCTTGGCCGCAAATGGTTCCCGCTCACGCGCATCATCCGCGCCGCGGCAGTGCTGGGCACCTGCGACCGGCTGCTCGAAGTCAGCGCCCAGTATGCCCACGATTGGACCTCGATGGGAGCGCACATCTCAGAGCGCAAACCAATCCAGCAGGCGCTCGGCGACATGGCCGGGGACATCGAGGCCCTGCGCTGGCTGGTGTATCACACTGCATGGTTGGCAAGGGGACTGTCCCAGGCGATTTCCGAGGGAAATCAGGGTAGCGTCCCCAGATTAGACTATGCCTCGATGCTTGTGAAACTTCAGGCCCACAAGGTCCTGACCGATACGGTCAATCGTTCCGTCCGCATCCACGGCGGCACCATTCCGCCTATCCTCGAATGGTTGCAGAGGAACACCGCCTCGTCCGACGCCGCCGATAGCCTCCGCTTCGCCGTCGCCCGCGAAACCATCTCCCGCCTTCAGCCGTAGCGCCCGGGCTCCCCCGCTTCCGCTGTCTCTACTTGACCCGGCCCGATTGACGCCTTATCCTCACCTATGAACCGGGCACTCATCCTTGTTGGTCTTGCCTGCTTGCTGGCCTCGGCCCAGACGTGGGACACGCTCGCGCCCCTGCCCGAGCCGCGCTACAGCGGCGCCGCGGTCCCGTTCGACAACATGGTCTATTACCTGGGCGGCTCGGTGATCGGCGGCGTGAAAACGGCCAGCGTCTTTGCCTATAATCCCGCTGCCGATTCCTGGACTATCGGTGACTCGATGTTGACGGCGCGCCACCGGTTCGGCGCTGTCGCGCTCCTCGGCAGGATTTACGTCTTTGGCGGCTGGGGCCACGGCGGCGTGCTCCTCAACTCGGCCGAGTGTTACGACTCGACCACGCACACGTGGACCGCAATCGAGACGATGCCCACGCCGCGCGCCAGCCTCTTCTCCGGGGCGGCAAACGGCAAGGTCTACGCCATCGGCGGATGGAACGGCACGTCGGCAGTCGACGCGGTCGAAGCGTTTGACCCGGCAACCGGTCACTGGACCCAGCTTCGGCCCATGCCCTTCCCCCGCTCCGAAGGCATAACCGGCACGCCGGACAACACGATGGTCTGTATCGGCGGCACCACGAACGGCTCAGATGTTCTCGACCGGGTTGACCGTTACGACCCGGCGCAGGACACCTGGTACGATTGCACGTCGATACCGGTCGCCCGGTTCGCCGGGGCCGGCGCAACCGAGACGCACAAGGTCTACGTCTACGGCGGGGTCGGCCCGGACGGCACCAACACCCATGCCGCCCACCGATACTGGCTCAACGCGTGGGTCGAGACCTTCTCGATACCTTCCTCGCGCCGTTATCTTGCCGGCTGCTACTCACTTCCGAGCGCCTATGCCATCGGCGGACTTGACAGCCTGATGCAGCCGACCGCGCTGGTCGAGGCGCTCGAACTGCCCATGGCGATTGAAGAAGAATGGTCCCGGCCTCTGCCCGCTCAGCCTGCCAGCATGGTGCGCGACCGCTGGTTCAACCGCTCGGCCGAGCCCGGCGTGCTCTGCGATGCGTCGGGCCGGGCCGTGCTGACGCTTCAACCCGGCGCGAATGACTTGAGCCGCCTGCCCTCCGGAGTTTACATTTCCGTCACTCACGACCGGTCCGGAGGAGTCAGCAGCGCAACGCGGATCACAAAGCTGAGATAGCCGGCTCTCAACTCCCAGCCTAAACAGAACCCGGCCCCGGCCCAACCTGGCTACTCGCGCGGAGCGCGCCCATCGTTTCTTGGGCGGGAAGGACTTGGCGAGCTCGCGGGCGGGGCTTGGGGCGAAAACGGGCGAGAACCGTTAGCGGGTTCCCGCCCGTTCGTTAGCAATCGCGCGAGCTAGCGCTGGATCACGACCTTGCGGACTGCCTGCGCTCGAGCTTGGGTTTGCGCTTCCCTCACAAAGTAGACGCCCGGCGACAACGCCCGCACGTCGTTCGGGCCGGGCTTGAGGTCCAAGACTTTGCGTCCGCTGATGTCGAGGAGCGCGGTTTTGGGGACAGTCCCCATGCGGGGACAGTCCCCCAGGAATAGCACACCGCGGACGATGGTGGCGGTCTGCAAATTACCGCCCGTCTGCTGCAGTCGGCTCCCTTCCCCAACTCCAACATACGACTCGAGCTTGCCCCATATTCGGGGAACGTTGTAACTCCTGCCCCCCACGGTACAGGTCCAGCTCTGGTACACAGCCAGCATCTGGCCGCCCGGAGCGCATGCCAGCGCCAGCGACACCTGGTCCCGTTCCTGTGTCGTAACCGTCCAAGTGTCGCCGACCATACCCGCCGGCGTCACCCGCGCACCGTAGATGTCCCAGTCGACACCGTTGCCGAAGTCTTCCCACGCGACGACGAAGTTCGCGCCGTCGAAGCCCACGGCCGGCGAGCCCTGGTCGCCTTCCGCCTGCGAGATGGCGATGCCCGAAGGATCGAGCACCGTGCCCTCTGGCGTCACCCGCGCGCCGTAGATGTCCCAGGTGATGGCGTTGCGAATGTCTTCCCACACCACGAGGAAGTTCGCACCGTCAAAGCTCACGTCGGGAGCCAGCTGGTCGTATACCGCCTGTGAGATGAGGATGCCCGCGGAATCGAGCAGCGTACCCGCCGGCGTCACGCGCGTACCGTAAACGTCGTACCAGCCGCTGCCGGTGCGATTGTCCTGCCACACCACCAGGGAGTTCGCTCCGTCAGAACTGACTGCGGGAAAAGACTGGTTGTATGCCGCCTGCGCGATGGCGATGCCCGCGGGGTCGAGCACCGTGCCCTCTGGCGTCACCCGCGCACCGTAGATGTCCCCGTAGTAGCTGTTGCGATAGTCCTCCCACACGACAAGGTAGTTCTCGCCGTCAGCGCCCACGTCCGGAGAGTACTGCTCTCTTGTCGCCAGCGAGATGGCGATGCCCGAAGGATCGAGCACCGTGCCCGCTGGCGTCACCCGCGCACCGTAGATGTCCCCGTAGTAGCTGTTGCGATAGTCCTCCCACACGACAAGGAAGTCGGCACCGTTAGACCCGACCGCGGGAAAGAACTGCTCACCGGCCGCGTGCGAAATGACAAAACCAGCGGGGTCGAGCACCACGCCCGCTGGCGTCACCCGCGCGCCGTAGATGTCATAGTTCTCATACCAACTGACCGACCGTCCATCTTCCCACACCACGAGGAAGTTGGCCCCGTCAAATGCGACGGCCGGCGAATACTGGTCCTGTGCCGCCTGCGAGATGATAAAGCCCGCGGAGTCGAGCAACGCACTCGCCGGCGTCACCCGCCCGCCGAAGATGTCGTCGCCGAGGCGATCGTCTTCCCACGCCACCAGGAAGCAGCCGCCGCCGAACGCGACAACCGGAGTGTACTGGTCGTCTGCGTCCTGGGAGATGGCGATGCCCACGGGGTCGAGCACAGTGCCACTTGGCGTCACCCGCGCGCCGTAGATATCGCCGCTCATGGCGCGGTCGTCCTCCCACACGACAAAGAAGTTCACACTGTCAACGCCGACGTCTACCGAGTACTGGTCGGATGCCGCCTGCGAGATGGCTAAACCGGCGGAGTCGAGCACCGTACCTTGTGGCGTTACCCGCGAGCCGTAGATGTCCCAGTGGCTGCTGCTGCGATAGTCTTCCCATGCGACGAGGTAGCTCCCGCCGACAAAACCCAGGGCCGGACAGTACTGGCCGCTTGAGGCCGTCGAGATGGCGATGCCCGAGGGGTCGAGCACAGTGCCACTTGGCGTCACCCGCGCACCGTAGATGTCGCCGCCGTTGACGTTGCGATAGTCCTCCCACACCACCAGGAAGTTCGTACTGTCGAAGCCAACCTCGGGATAACACTGGTCTCTATCCCCATGCGATATGACAAAGCCCGAAGGGTCGAGCACAGTGCCACTTGGCGTCACCCGCGCGCCGTAAATGTCATCCCAGCCCCCGCCGCGATAGTCTTCCCACGCGACGAGGAAATTCGCGCCGTCAAACCCCACGGCGGCAGAGTACTGGTCGTCTCCCGCCCCGCAGACGGCAAAACCCGAGGGGTCGAGCACCGCGCCTTGTGGTGTCACCCGTGCGCCGTAGATGTCGAACCAGTCGCCGCTGCGACAGTCTTCCCACACCACGAGGAAGTTGGCACCGTCAAAGGCAACGGCCGGGCAGTTCTGGTCGTCTATCGCCTCCGAGATGGCGATGCCCGCGGGGTCGAGCACCGTGCCCTCTGGCGTCACCCGCGCACCGTAGATGTCGTAGAACCAGTCGAAACCGCGGTCGTCCTCCCACACCACCAGGAAGTTGGTACCGTCAAAGGCAACTGCCGGCAGGGTCCGGTCGTACGGTCCGGGCATAAGCGTGATGCTCGTGTCAATCAGGAACTCGCCGTCGTCCGCAAACCGCTCACCGCCAACAGCGGACCGTTCGCGGCCCCTGGCTGTCGGATGGGACGAGACACGGCTCCTGCGCCTGCCTGGGACACGTTCCGAATGGCGCGAGCGCAATGTGGCGCGTGCTGCGCCCATAGTCTTATCGTTCATGCCCCTGCGGGTGTGGACTTGCCGGACTACCCCCTTCGGGTCAAATCCGGGCTTAGGCTGAATCGAACCGAATGCAGTCAGAACGCAGACCGCCGAAATCAGAATGCACTGTCTCACAGGTTCCTCCCGCCCTGTTAGGATGCTCTTTGCGTCGGACCACGGCTCGTACTCACAACACCAACAGGGAGTCGCGTCCTTCGCTACTTCGCCACATGGATGTTAATATCAAACCCCGACTTGTCAAGCCGGAATCGCGGACGGGGCCGGACGGCCAAGAACGCCAAAGGCCGGAGAGGATTATCCGCAGATTACGCAGATTACACAGATGCAACCGCTGACCGCTATTTGCCGGCCGCCAACTGGAAACTGGACACTGGCAACTGGTAACTCGCGCTTGGCGCGCCTAGCGCTTCGGGTGCGGGTCAGGCGGAAAGGACTGGGCAAGTTCGCGGAACCGGGCGAGGACGATTCCGGCGAGCTTCTGGGCAAGGGCCGTATCGAGCCCCAGACGAATCCAGTGCGGGTCGAGCATGTACTCCTCAAGCTGTCGCCTCTCCTCCGCGCTGCCCGACTCAGTCGCGAGCGCGGCAGTGCAGCACGCGCCGACCGCGCCGCGATAGACCGGTCGCCGCTCGTTCGGCACGCCCGCCTCGTCGAGCAGCGACTGCACCTCGGCCCAGACCTGCTCGACGGCGGCCTTGCGCGCTTTGTCGTATGCGTCGAACTTGCGTTGAAACTCATCGTGCTGCTCCCGCCTGAGGCCCCGCTTCCGCGCCGGCACGAGCAGGTTCGCCTCGTACTGCTCGAGGTTCAGGCTCGGCAGCCAGTCCAAGTCTCCCCGCATCTCCATCCTGGCAAAGTGCCTGCGCACCGCGTCCTGAACGTGGCGGATGACCGGCGTCGGCATCCGGCTGGCCTTGGCGAACTCCGCCTCTGATGTCGCCTGGCGGGACTCTCGCGTGGCGGGCCGTTGTTTGCGCGTTGCATGGAGAATTGAGAACCACTCCAGCCCGTGGTTGAAGAGTACGGTTTTGTCAATGTCCGAGAGGTGCGCGCCGGTCCTGTCCACCTCACGTTTGAGGAACTGGCCATACTGGAAGCGACGACGCGCCGCCGCAGCCAGCTTCCTTGCTCGCTCCAGGCGTTTCATTCGGTCAGGCTTCGGCTGTTCCGGAGCCGACGAGGCCGCGGCCCTGGGGAGATCGAATTGCAGGTCGTAGGTTGTTACCTGACTCCGCCACTTCTGCGGCACCGTTGCCGCAACCCCGGTCAGAGCCTTGTCGAACACCTTCTGCTGCGCAGTCGGCAGATTCGTGTAAAGGTCGAGAATGTCAGCGACGTCCTTAAACCCGGCTCGGCACCCGCGCAAGAAATCGGCGATGAACCCGAATGACGGGTAGCGCTCGTCTCCGCGCTCGAGCCTGCCCACGAGATTGCCCGCCTTTTTCCCGGCCCTGCCCATGGCCCGGGCAAGCTCCAGTTGGGTCAGGCCTGCCCTGTGCCGCAAATCCCGCAGCCTTGCTCCAAACTCACGGGTGAAAACAAAGGTGTCCGACGACCTGTTCACTTCAGGCAAATCCTATAGCTCTGTAGGCTAACAGTCAAGCCAGGAAACTACACAAGCGACGCTGGCGCAAGCAGTTAGTTTACCAACCGTTCCAAGACCCCGTGCGCTGGGGGACCCGTACTCCCTACCGTAATCCCCGCTGTACTCCTCACCGTAGTCCCTACCGTATTCCCCACCGTGCTCCCCGCCGTAATCCCCGCCGTAATCCCCGCTGTGGTCCTCACCGTAATCCCCGCCGTACTCCTCACTGTGCTCTCCGCCGTAGACCTCACCGCAATCCCCGCCGTACTCCTTACCGTACTCCTCACAGTACTCGCCACCGCAGTCCTCACCGTACTCCCCGCCGTGCTCCTCACCGTAATCCCCGCCGTAGTCCCCGCTGTGGTCCCCACCGTAATCTCCGCCGTGTCCGGAACCTTGCCCCCGGCGACGAGGCTGGGCAGCCGCGCAAGGACATGACCGAAATACGCTCGGGGATTTCGGATCGTGTCCCGAGCCGGATGCTATTCGGTCAGGACAAACTTCCTTGTCATCTCCTACTTGGAAATGATGACCTTGCGGACCAATTGAGCTTGTGCCTCGTGCACGAAGTAAACACCGGGCGCGAGATGGCTCACATCGTTCGCGCCGGCATGCAACTCGGCAGCCTTCCGCCCGTCGATAGATAGGAGTGAACAGTTAGGAGTTAGCGGTGAAGACGAAAGGCGTAGGACGCCGCGCACGATCGTCGGCATCGGGCTCGCTATTTGCACTTCGGCGCTCGGCATCTCCTCTACTCCCGCGCCGTAGAACTGGTATACACCCAGCCCTGCATTCCCATCGGCGAAGTAGGCGTAGTCCCCCATTACGGCCACGCCACAAGCATCGCCCGGCGTGTAGTAGAATCCGACCTCGTCCGGATACTCCGGGTCGGCAACCGAGATGACCCGCAGGCCAACATAGCTATCCGGGATGTATACGTAGTCCCCACTCGCGGCAACAACCCTGGCTTCGCCTCGTGTGTCGTAGTGTCCGACTTCAACCGGGTACGCCGGGTCGGAAACCGAGATGATCCGCACGGAACTCTCATCCGCGACGTAGGCACAGGCATTGTTCACCGCCACGCCCAAGGCCCGAGTCGGCGTGCTGCAATGACCGACCTCAACCGGATGCGCCGGGTCGGCAACCGAGATGACCCGCAACCCGGAATCGTAATCCGCGACATAGGCATAGTTCCCGGCCACGGCCACCCCAATGGCAGCGTATGGCGTGTTGTAGCGTCCGACTTCGGCCGGGTGCGCCGGGTCGGAGACCGAGATGATTCTCAGACCGGTGCTCTCGGACGCAACGCAGGCATAGGCACCGCTCACCGCAACGCCCAAGGCGCGAGGCGGCGTGCTGTGATGTCCGACCTCAATTGGGTGCGCCGGGTTGGAGACCGACACTACCCGCAACCCGGAATCCAGACCCGCGACATAGGCAAAGTCCCCGACCGCGGCTACGCCCATCGCCCAGCCGGGCGTGTTGCAGTGTCCGACTTCAACGGGATGTGCCGGGTCGGCAACCGAGATGACCCGCAACCCGGAATCGTAATCCGCGACATAGGCGTAGTTCCCTGTCATGGCCACACGGAGGGCCGTGCCCGGCGTATCGCAGCAGCCGATGAGCCGGACGTTGAGCGAATCCGCGGCCGGCGCGACGCCGACCAGCAGCAGGCTCAGGCAGATTACGAACATGGTTGTCCTCATTGTTGCCTCCTACTTCGAAATGATGACCTTGCGGACCGCTTGAGCTTGTGCGTCGTGCACAAAGTATACGCCCGGCGCGAGGTGGCGCACGTCATTTGCGCCGGCGTGCAGGTCGGCGACCTTCCGGCCCGCCGCGTCCAGTAGCTCTGCCCTGCATGCTGTGTTCTGCCTACCGTCTACTGCGCCGAGCATCAACACTCCGTGCAAGACGGTGGCCTGCGGCTCGAGGTTCTGCGCTTCGGGCCTAGGGCATTCCTCGATCCCGGCGCTGTAGGATTCGTAGATCTGCACTCCGGCGTAGTCATCCGCGACATATACCAGCGAGCCCACAACGTCAAGATTCCAGGGATGGCCCGGGGTCGCGGCGATGCAGAGTTCGACCGGGTTCGAAGAGTCCGATACGTCCACCACCCGCAATCCGGAACTCCAATCCGCGACGTACGCGAGCGATCCCGAGACCACGACGCCCGTCGCGCAGTCAGGTGTCTCACAGGTCCCAGCCAGAAGCGGATGAGCCGGATCACGCACGTCGATGATCTGAAGGTCTCCGTCCGTCAGGTACGCGCACGAACCCTGAACACTGACGTCGTACGCCGGACCCAGTGTGCGTATCCCCCCGACCAGACTCGGGTGCGCTGGGTCGGCGACGTTTATGATCTGCAGGCCAGCCGTGTCATCCGCGACATAGGCGAATGAGTCCCGGACCACGACCCCGATGGCCGCTGCCGGGGTGGCGCAGTATCCGACTTCGTATGGCGACGAGGGCTGAGCGATGTTGACTACGCTCAAGCCACGGTCTCGATCAGCGACGTAGGCAAACGAGTCTTCAACCGCGACCCCCCACGGATCGGAAGGTGGATTGCAGCTGCCCTCCTCGAAGGGCCCCGACGGGGTAGACACGTTAATGACGTGGAACCCATCGCGGTCTGTCAGGTAGACGTGAGAACCCGAGGCCCGCACGCCCTCCGCCCATTCCCAGGTTGAACCACTCCAGCAGCCAACCTCCACGGGATTGGCGGAATCCGAAACCTGCAAGACGCGCAGCCCTCCCCCGCCATCGGCAACGTAGGCGTATGGAAAGCAGACGTGGACATCATAGGCCCAGCCAAGCATGCCATAGTTGCCGACTTCATGCGGGTTAGTTGGCGTTGAGACATCAACGATGCAGAGTCCGCCACCGCCTGCCGACGCGCACGCGAGGCTACCGTCCACGCAGACATCTTCGGCCCCGCTGCTGACGTCCGTGTGACCAACCCGAACCGGGCTGGCAGGATTGGTGATGTTGGTGACGCGGATTCCATCTCCCTCGCTGACGTACGCATAGGATCCCCGGAGCCAGACGTCCCAGGCTGGGCCAGAAGAATCGCGCCCCACTTCGACCGGATGGGCAGAGTCGGCAACGTCAACAATGCAGAGACCGCTGTTGGTCGCAACAAAAGCGATCGTATCATCGACCAAGACGTTGTGCGTCCAACTCGGAGTATCGAAGTGCCCTGATTCCCAGGGGTTCGTCGGGTCAGCCACGGCGATAATCCGCATACCGCCACTGCCGCTCGCGACGTAGGCAAACGTGCGCGCGACGGCAACGCCGACGGCCGGGTCCTGGGTTGGACATCGGCCCGCGAGGAACGGGCTTGCCGGACGTGCAACATTCGCGATTGTGAGGCCGCTGTCCTCTACTGCCAGGTAGGCGAACGTGTCGGCGACGCAGACACCGGTGGTCCAGCCGGGCACAGACAGCGAACCCAGCTTCACAGGGGTCGCCGAGGAGGTGACATCCCAGATCTCCAGTCCCGCCGATTGGCAGGCGACGTAGAGCAGATTGCCCAAGCGGTACAACCCACGAACAACTCCCTGGGTGTGTATAGCTTCTGACACTTTGTGCGGATTGCCCGGAACTGAGAGATCCAGTATGTAGACCCCGCCACCGCAGCCACAATAGGCGACGCGCCGCGTTCCGTCATACGCAACAGCGAAGCAGTCAGACCCGAACGGCCAGTTGCCGACCAGCCGGACGTTGAGTGAATCCGCGGCCGGCGCAACGCCGACCAGCAGCAGGCTCAGGCAGAATGCGAACAGCGGTGCATGTTGAGTGGGACTTCTACCGGGACATTGAGTAGAGACCATTTCTGACCTCCCTTGGGTGACAGGTTCATCCGAGGAACGAAATGCAGTCACTTCGGTCGTTGGGCTCTGTTGGCCGGTTGGCCGATATGTTCCCCTGCGTCCCGAGCGGCCGGGACCGCCAGAATGCAGGGCGCGAACGCACGCTGAATTCCGTGTTCCTCGTATCGGGATTATGACGCCGTTCCGCATCCTGTCAAGCTATATTGCAGGCCCTGGAACCGAGATAGGAATCTACCACCAAGATACAGAGGCACAAGGAGGAAGGGATGAAACCGGAAGGGCCTGACCTCGGGTTCATCCTTCCTCCCTCCTCCTTCATCCTTTCCACGGTATGCTTGGCGTTCTTGGCGTCTTGGCGGTTCAATATCGGATTTGGGCCGGCCCAGAAGAATCGAAAGCTCTGCATCTGAGCGTATCTCAACCGGTTAGCTGACAGCGACTGCGGCTTTATGGCCGCAGCCGATTTCTTGCTTGACTAGTACCAGTATAATTATATAATGA
>Ga0265595_1000490_pt1 | contig 35181 bp, 36 predicted proteins | sample saktaG_15_FD_190148 | JGI IMG/M metagenome (GOLD analysis project Ga0265595, IMG submission 190148) | Saline water microbial communities from Sakinaw Lake, British Columbia, Canada - sak_2013_06_06_50m | ecosystem: Environmental > Aquatic > Non-marine Saline and Alkaline > Saline ...
CAATATTCACAGGGAAAAAATACATTTTTTAAAATATAAAAAAATTCCCCTTTTCTGGAGAATTTTTAGCCAAACAACGACTATTGCACTCTCTATCGCCATTTTGTTAATCAAGTAGTTGAACTGGCTCGTTTCTTTTTTTCTCTAAATACTCTTTTAAAAACTCATAAATAATTCCAAATATGGGCACAGCAAAAATCATCCCCAAAAACCCAAGCAGCTGAGCGCCTAAAAACAAAGAGACTAAAACAAGGACAGGAGGGATATCGGTCATTTTTTTCATGAGTAAGGGCGTAAGCAACATGCCTTCTATCCCTTGTATCACTGTTACCGCTATTAATGTATATACAGTCAACAACCAAGACCCTGAAGAGACTGTTACAAAAAAAAGCAACAATACAGCCATTACCAGGGGACCTATATATGGTATAAAATTTAAAAAAGCGGACAGTAACGCCAAAACAAACGCATACTTTACGCCAAATATATAAAAAATAATATAAGAAGCTATTCCTACAAAAAGACAGGCCAGTATTCTTGCCCCAAACCATCCGGCAACTTTATTTTGGACTCTCTCAAAAGTGGCTTTTATTTGCTCCTCATACCTTTGCGGAAAAAGCAATAATAAAACTTTTTCGGTTCCCCTTTGCTCGAGAGACAGGAAAAAAGCCATTGTTAAAATAGAAACCGTAGATGCCAACCCTCCAAAAAATAACATAAGCGCCCGTACAATGCCTTGAGAGTTTTGTTGCAAATTATTTGCCAAAGCATTAGAAAATTCTCCAAAATCTTGTGCCGCATCAATGCCAAACTGCCTTAAAATGGGACTGACTTGGTTAAAATATTGGGGCAAATAATTTGAAAATTGGCGAAGCTCTGAAATAAATATTGGGGCAGAAATATAAATCAGAAGGCCAAGTATTCCAAAAATAGACAAATACACTAACACTATTGCCAAAACATTGGGCACACGAACCCTTCTTAAAAAAGCGATTGCGGGCTCCAGTAAAATAGAAATGGCTAATGCAAATAAAAACCAAAGAACTATTTCTCTGGCCAAATAAAATAGAACGAAAACTAAAATACCTATAAAAATTTTGATTATAGTTCCCCAAGAAATATCTAGGACTTGCTTCTGGCTCATTTTTTATATTTTTAACAAGTTTTTCAGCTCCTCTCTTTTATTTTCTTCTATCGGTCCAATTACGGCTAAGTTGATATTCTCTAGTCTAAATATATCTTCCGCTACATTCTTTATATCATTTACAGTAACCTTATCAACTATCTTTAATTTTTGCTCGGGTGTCAAAACTTTTTGACCCATTACTTCTTGCATAGCATAAAAAGATGCCTGGGCGTCTGTGGCGTCTAAAGATAGTGCCATCTTCCCCCTTAAATAGTCTTTTGCTTTTTTAAGCTCTTTTGGAGTAATTTTTTTATTTTTTAAATCACTATATTCCCTCAATATAAGGGTTATCGCCTTTCCCAAGCTATCGTTTTTAATCCCTGCTTGTGTCACCAAGTATCCCGCGTCTGTAGTATATTCTGAAGATGTATGCACATAATAAGCTAAGCCATTTCTTTCTCTTACAGATATAAAAAGCCTTGAACTCATATTTCCTCCTAGAATTATTGCCATAAGACTCAACGCATATCTCCTAGGATCAAACATGTTATAAGCCCTTACACCCAAACAAAAATGCGTTTGATCTGTTTTTTTATGATGAATCAAAACCTGTGCCTCAGATTGATTTTCCCTAACAACAGCTTTTTTAGGAGATTCTCTCTTTTCGGTTTTTAAAAAATATTTATTTATTTTGCTCTGTATTTGTTCTTTTTTTAGGTCTCCAGCAACGCAAATTACTGTGTTTTCTGAAGAATAATGGGTTTTAAAATAATTTAAAACCTTCTGCCTATCAAAGCTCAAAATGTTTTCTTTTTCTCCCACAATTCTCCAGCCTGCAGGCTGGTCTCCATAAAGCAAGTCTTCAAAAAGCTCTGAGACATAAGACATAGGGGTATCAAGATACATATTTAACTCTTCCACAATTACTCCTTTCTCTCTTTGAATTTCCTCTTCTTCAAATTTAGAATTCAAAAACATATCTGAAATCCAATCTAAAGCTACATCTGTATGTTTTTTGTCTACTTTTGCCCAAAATCCCGTCACCTCTTTTGAGGTAAATGCGTTATATTCTCCACCAATCCTATCTAATGTTTCAGAAATATTCAGGGTGTCCGGTCTTTTTTTAGTACCCTTAAAAAACATATGCTCTAAAAAATGAGAGATTCCGTTTATATCCTTTGTTTCATATTTTGATCCAGTGCCAACCAATATTAAAACCGTAACACTGTTGGCGTTTTTAACGGGAACACTAACAACCCTTAGTCCATTTTTTAACGTGGTTTTTTTATACATATTTATTTTTCCAGTTTTTCTTTTATAAAAGAGTGCAAATCATTAATCTTGATTCTTTCTTGTTTCATAGTGTCGCGATCGCGGACTGTAACATCGTCATTTTCCAAGCTCTCAAAATCTACGGTTACACAAAATGGCGTTCCAATCTCATCTTGGCTATAATAGCGCTTTCCGATATTTCCCCTGTCATCAAAGACGACTGTGAGGTCTTTCTTTAATGAATGATAAACCTCCGTTGCTTTTTTAATTAACTCTGGCTTATTTTTTAGAAGAGGAAAAACAGCAACTTTGTACGGCGCTAAATTCGGCTTTAATTTTAAGACAACTCTGTCTTCTTCTTCAGAATAAGCATCGCAGAGCACAGCTAAAACAGATCTATCTACGCCAAAGGTTGGTTCAATTACATGCGGATAAAATTTTTCCCCAGATTCAACATCCTCATATGGTGGCTCTTTAAAATGATTTTTCAAATCAAAGTCTGTTCTATAAGCTAACCCATATAATTCACTTCTTCCAAAAGGATAATCGTATTCTATATCAATGGTTCTTTTGGAATAATGCGCCCTATTTTCAGGCTCACATTCGCAATCGTGTAAATTTTTATTCCTTATGCCAAGGTCGTCGGTTGCCCACGCCCACATTTCTTTTTGCCAATATTCAAAAACTTTTTGCCAATCAGTATCTTTTTTAGGAACCGGAATAAAATATTCTATTTCCATTTGCTCAAATTCCTTAGTTCTAAAAATAAAATTCCCCGGAGTTACTTCATTTCTAAAAGCTTTACCACTCTGGGCAATTCCAAATGGCAATTTTCTTCTTGTTGTATCTAAAACATTCTTAAAATCTACAAACATTGCTTGAGCGGTTTCCGGACGAAAATATACAGTATTCGCGCTGTCTTCAACTGTGCCCAAAAAAGTTTTCATCATTAAATTAAATTGTCGGGGCTCACCTAATTTTCCGTCACAATCAGGACATTTTTTTGAATTAACGTGGTCGGCACGGAATCTTCTTTTACATTTTTCGCATTCAACCAACGGGTCAGAAAACTCTTTTAAGTGACCTGATGATTCCCAAACCTTTGAATTCATTATTAAGGCTGCATCAATGCCAACCATATCATCTCTTTGATGAACAAAACGCTTCCACCAAAGATTTTTAATATTGTTTTTTAACTCCACTCCCAAGGGTCCATAATCCCATGAATTAGCCAAACCGCCGTAAATTTCAGAACCAGGAAAAACAAACCCTCTTCTTTTGCATAAGGATACAATTTTGTCCATTGAGTTATTATCTTGTTTTTTCATATTTTTTTAATTATTGTACTATTCCTCCACCTGAATTTGAAAAATCATCGGGCAGGCTAGTATTTATGCTCGAATCTCGGGCTGTGATTGTTGTATTAGTAAATTGATTTTCTCCATAAATTTGGACTTGCCCTATCAGGGACGCAGCAGACCCTTTTTGAGATTCCGAAGGTGTTAGTGACACTTGGAATGAAAGAGTATAAGGATCTCCCTTAACACCTGTTCCAGCTAAAATATCGCCAGCAGACCAGACAATTTCACGGCTAGCTGAATCAAATGAAAAATTTGAAGATTCATTAGGAGGCATAAACTTTCCAGTTAAGCTGACATTTTGAGGTAGGGTGGCTTTTACTTTCACATTTTTTGCGTCGCTAAGATAATTACTTATGTTCCAGGTTATAACGTATGTTGTATTTTGGTCAACTTTTGGCGGAATAGATCCCGAATTTTCAAGATCATAGCTTTTATAATACGCGCTTTGCGAAATTACCAAACCAGAATTTACCTTTATGGTAAATTTTTGTGTTATTTGAGAAATGTTTACCTCGTCTGTTATTGTGGCTCCACTTTCATCAGCACCCAAAGGATTCCAGTCGTTTTTAACCTTAACATAAAAGTCGATCTCGCCCTCCTCTTGAACACCCAAATATCTTAAACGAGAAACTTGTCTAGAATCCCAGACAATCATATTATCATTCGGCTGAACCTGTCCACCCTGCACTTGAATTGTTTCCATATCTAAAGCTGGCCCATCCAATTTTACCACCATAAATAAATCATCAAATGACGTGGTCCCTATGTTTCTAAAAAAAATCTGGTAATGTAATATTTCTCCGGGGGAGGCTATATAAGAGCTTGAGCCATTTACCTGTTGAGATATAAATAGCAAAGGTTGTATTACCTCAACATCCATATTTGCCTCTTTTATCACAACAAAATTACCGTTTTGCCATATTCCAAGCTGGGCAGAAAAATTTAAAGATTGATTAGAGCCTCCTGAGACAAGGCCTTTTATGTTAATTCTTCCTCCTTCTGCTTTAGTTAGAGTTTTCAACTTCCATTCAAAATCATCCAAAGACGCTGGCTCAGAAGATTTAATATCAAAACCGTCTGTCGGATAAATCCTTAGGCTAAGATTTTCTAAGGGATAATCAATATTAGAAAAATAATTAATAGCATATTGCAACTCTTTTCCTTTTTCAACTTTTGTAGGTAAATCAAAGTCTAAAGTTATGGGTACTTCCTCAATTTTGGTTGTAAGGCTGTTATCTGATTCATATCTTACTGTTAAATTTTTAGGCGTATAAGAAATCGATGCTCTCGCGGTTTTTAAATCTTCCTCTTTTCCCAATAACCGAGTTTTTATTTTTATAACCTCTTCGTCTCCAGGATAGATATCGTTTAAATCTTGAGTAATTCTTGTTTTACTGTCTTCGGTTAAAGAATTTTCGGGCATATCAAAAATAAGCTGCGGATTTTCCAAAACAAAATTACCGTTATTTTTATACCTTACGGTATACTCTATTTCTTCTCCTGCTTTAGCTTTTTCCGGACCTAAAATATCCAAGCGTAATATCTCTTTTGAAAACATGCTCTCCTTATAAAACCAAAAAACAAAGAAACCCACTACGACGACTATAAATAAAATTATATAAAGTAACTTTTTGTTCATGTTTTTATTATATCTTTTTTTACCACATCAGCAATGTTGAGGGTAAAATGATAAAATGGAATTTTCGTAAATTTTATTTAATAGATCTTGAGAATACTCATCTACCTTCAATCTGGATATAATATTCCAATTTTTAGCAAAAATCAATCTTAAGACCTTAATAACATCCTCATTAATTTTAAAACACAACTCAGCAACAACCCTCTTTTGCTGGAAGCAATTACTGCACATTATGCCGCCAGCTTTAGCTGAAAAATAAATACTATCTGGGTTTATCTTTTTTTGACAAGTAGCACATTTTTCAATCTCCAGCTTATAACCCTGGATGGACGCACAGTTCCAAAAAAAATAATAAAATATTAATTGCCGATTTTTATTTTTATGCGTTCTATAGTTTAGGTTTTCAAAAAATTCATTTAGTAAATCAAAGGTTTTTTTATCTTTTTCCTGTCCTTTTATAAACCCCTCCAGTGTATCTGCAACCCTATGCGCTGCCTCAAATTTGTTAATATCATCATTTATATTACTAAACTTTTTAATTTTAACCGCATCTGTAAGTGTTTTATTATTTTTGCCTTGTATAAACTCAATCTCCGACAAATAAAACACATCTATGCCGGCTCTCAGTTTAGACTTTGTTTTTCTTATAGCTCTTGCCACTATTTCCAGCTTCCCAAAATCCTCAGTAAAAACAGAAAAAACTTGATCAGCCTCAGCTCTTTCTTTTTTTTTAAAAATAAAAGCTTTGGTTCTATGTTTTATTGTCATTTAAATATGTTTTTGATAAATCTTTCCTGTTTCAGTATTTTTGTCCTTTCAGATGGAGACGCTCGCATTTTTTCTTTATTTAGAGTGCTAAGGATTCTTGCTTTATCCGACTTTTGCAAAAGAGTACCAAACTTTTTGTCTGATAACTTTTTTGCAATTTCCTGCCGCTCCTTTAGCGTATATGTGCCACCTCCCCTTAAATAAGGAGATGTTTTTTTAGTAATTTCATATGTAGCTTCGCCCATTTTAACACCCTGTCTGCCATGAAAAAACGATGTGTCTTTTTGCTTAGGCGCCAGCTTCTTGGATGCTATAATTTCTTGGCTTAGAGCTTTGTTGCTCTGGCTTTCTAAAATAGGTTTTTCCACTCTGCCCGTTTGTTCCTGCTTAAACTCTTCGCCTAACACGCGGGCTTTTGCCAACTGTTCTAAATTTTTGGGCAATTTCACATCGCCTTGGTCCTGTATGCCCTCTTGCTCAATACGCTCAGGTACGGGTATTACAGTTTTTACTCCAGACTTATTCGACCCGCCCTTGCTCTTTAGCTTATTTAATCCGGCTTCAATATTTTTTTGCATTTTTTGGTCATATTCTTTTTCTTTATCAACTGGTGATTCTTGCTGTACTTGTTTTATTGGACGGCTATTCTCTACAATAGGAGGCTTCATTGCTGCCATTGCCTGCTGTTGGGGCTGAGTTTTTGATCTTTCTACTCTGCTTTTTTCTAACTCATCCACATAAACTCCAAGATCTTTTCCCTTATCCACCAATGCTCCCTCCATAGTATAAGCTTTTGGATCTTTTTTGAAAAACGAAATTATGAATCTAAAAATTGCTCTTATAATAAGAAAAAAAATTATTATGAAAACAACTAAGATCACTAAAACAATTGAAAAAAATATTAGATTATCTGTAGTCAAAAGCATAGATATATCCATTATACTTTTTTAATTACTACGGCCGACTTTGAAATATCTTCTTTTGTAATAATTTCTGTAGCTCTTAGCGCTTTTAGCAAAGCTTCTTTGTTTTTTTCTATTATAATTTTTTCTTTTCCTAAAACAAACATCTCAACAGAAATTTTATCTTGGGGCACTAATCCCATTTTTTTTCTTTCCCCCTGCACCTGCCTTATTATATCTCTGATTACGCCTTCTTCTTTTAATTCTTCTGTAATATTAATATCCAGTTCTACGTCTTTTTCAATTTTACTGTCAAAGATTATATCTTTTACATTTACCTCATCTTTAACCAAATCCAGCAAGCCTTGTTCGCCTTTAATTTTTGACTTTTGATTTTTAATCTTTAAAGAGGCCAAGGGCTGTTTTACTTTTATTCCTTTTACAGCTCTTTCAGCTAAAGCTAAATTAACCATAGCTCTCACCTCGTCCATCTTTTCCTCTAAATCCTTATCAATTAATTTTTTATTTGATTTGGGCCAGTCAGACAAATGCACAGATTCGGACATATTATCCTCTTTTATAGATTGATATGTTTCTTCTGCGAGAAACGGCATTGCAGGGGCCATGACTAAAGCAACAGATTGTAAAATATAGCGTAAGGTGGCAAGCGCGTCTTGCTTGTCGGATCCTTCTTCTTTAAATCTATCTCTACTTCTCCTCACATACCATACAGACAAATCATCTATAAAATTAACTAAAGGACGTGTTGCTAAATCTAGACTATAATTTTCATATCCCTCTGTTATATCTTTGATTACCTCATGCAATCTAGAAATTATCCATCTATCTAATATATTTTTACTAGATGATGATGGCGGTATATTGTTTTCATATAACTGATAAAAAGAAAGTGTATTATATAACCTGCTAATATTCTTTTTTACTATTCCATCAACTCCTTTCTCAGAAAATGAAAAGTTTTCTGCTTGTACTACTGGAGAACTTAACATATAAAAACGCATCGCATCTGCACCATATTTATTAATCATTTCTACTGGATCTGGATAATTTTTTAGTTTCTTAGACATTTTTTTGCCATCTTCAGCTAAAACAATTCCAGTAACAATACAATTTTTAAATGCTTGTTTTTTAAATAAAGCTCCCACTAAAACGTGCTGATAATAAAACCAAGCTCTTGTTTGATCTTGAGCTTCGCCTATAAAATCAGCGGGAATAGGACGCTTGGTTGCAAAAGGCACAGAGCCAGAATCAAACCAAGTATCCAGTACATCTGGTATCCGCGTAGACTCGCCACCGCAACTACATTCAAAAGTAACCTCGTCCACTACGTCTTTATGCAAATCATTCACTTTTATCCTGCTAGCTTTTTCTAACTCTAGTGCGGATGCAAAAACATTTTCTTTTTTACATTTATCACATCGCCAAACAGGAATTGTATTAGCCCAAAACCGCTGACGGGAAATGGACCAGTCGCGAGCACCTTCTAACCACTGCCCAAATCTGCCTTCTTTTATATGTGCAGGTGACCAATTTATTTTTTTAGCTGTTTTTAATAATAATGGTTTTATTTTCTCAACAGCCACAAACCACGAACTGGTTGCATAATTTAATAAGGCCGTATCACACCTCCAACAATGAGGATAAGAGTGCTCATATTTTTTATATTCAAATAGCAATCTTTTCTTTTCTAAAAATCTTACTATGGCTAAGTCAGCTTCTCTAATTTCCTCTGGCTTACTTTTTGCTCTAGGTTTTAAATCTAATCCAGCAAATTTAACCATCTCATCTTTAAAAGTGCCATCCATTTTAACGTGCTGTATAAATGGAAGATTTTCTTTTTTGCCAAGCTCCATATCATCAGCTCCAAAAGCTGGGGCAATATGCACAATGCCCGTACCATCCTCTGTGTTTACAAAATCAGCTGGATAAATCTTCCATCCGTTTTCTTTATTTTTTAGATTTTTATCTTTTTGATAATCATCAAATAGAGGCTCATATTCTAACCCAACTAAATCCTTACCCAAAACTTCTTTTCTAATAGTATAGTTTTTTTCCGTAAAAATATCTTCTACTCTATCTTTAGCTAAAATGTATTTTTTGCTTTCATATTCCACAAAAACATATTTTACTTTTTCTCCCACTGCCAAAGCTGCATTGCCTGGCAGGGTCCATGGGGTAGTGGTCCAAGCTAATAAATAAACATCTCCAGACAGCCCAATTTTTTCTGGATTTTTAAGTTTAAACTTTGCTATAACAGATAAGTCTTTTATGTCTTTGTAACCATCTGCCACTTCTCCTTGACTTAGCGTAGTCTCGCATCTGGGACAAATATGCATTGACTTATAACCTTCGTATATAAGTCCCTTTTTGTATAGCTCTTTAAAAGCTTTCCATTCTGCCTGCATATATTCAAAGTCCATTGTACGATATGGATTTTTCATATCTACCCACCTACCAAAACGAGGAATCATTTTTTCCCATTCATTTATAAATGTGAAAATTTGCTGGCGGCACAAATCATTAAACTTTTTCACTCCCATCTGCACAATCTCTTTTTTGCTTTTTGTACCAAGGTTTTTTTCAACAATGTTTTCAATAGGAAGCCCATGACAATCCCATCCCCACTGCCTTTCCACATAAAATCCCTGCATAGTTTTATAACGAGGAATAGCATCTTTAATAGCACTTTGAAGTAAGTGGCCATAATGCGGAGTTCCTGTTGCAAAAGGAGGGCCATCATAAAACACAAAAGCCTTCTTTCTCTTGGTTCCTTCAAGCGATTTTTCAAAAATCTTTTTTTCTTCCCAAAATTTCAGTATTTTATTTTCTTCTTCTGGAAAATTATATGACATATATTATGGAATAATTAAATCTCCAACTTTTGGATATAAATTATTTTTTTGTGTTTTTCTTGTCGCTAAAAATTCTTCTTCCTTACTAAATCCCCTTAAAACTCCTGCCATTAACCAAACGGGGTCTCCATGGCTAACAATCAAAATATTTTTATCTTTATATTTTTTTTCAACTTCGGACAAAAAAGATTTAAATCTACTGATTATATCATCCCAATTATCTCCGCCCTTTGGCCTTTTAAAAAATTTTTCCCTATCACTCTTAAAAAAATTTTTATATTCTTCAAATGTTTTTCCAGCGAATTCACCAACATTTAGATCTATTAGGCGTTCGTCATAATTTACTGTATCAATTCCTAAAATATTTGCTGCAATTTCAGCCGATTGCCTTGTCCTTAAAAACGGAGAAGCAAATATCAAATCTATTTTTTTGTCTTTTAATTCTTCTGCTGATTTTTTTATCATTTCTTTACCCTCTTCGGTAATTTCCAATTTCTGCGGAGAATCTGGTTCATAGTTCATGCCTCTGTTTTCTTTTTGATAAATGGTCTGCCCGTGTCTTAATAAAAAATAATTATTATTTAAATTCATATTTACATTTTTTCTAAGGTTTCTATTCCCAGCAACCCCAAACCATTTTTTATTATTACAGCAAATGCATTTGTTATTGCTGTTTTATATGGTGAAAATTCATCTGACTTTTCAACAATCTTATTTTTTGCATAATAAGCATTAAAATCGCTGGCCAATTCCGTGAGATATATAGCTATGACATTTGGCTGAAAATTTTGGCTAGACTTTAAAACAATCTCCGGAAAACAACTCATCTTTTTTTCTAATTGTGTAATTTTGTCAGGAACTTTTTTGAAAGATGGCTTTATGCCTTCTTTTTTTGCTTTTCTCAAAACTGATTGAGCTCTTGCATATGAATATTGCAAATAAGGCCCGGAATCTCCTTCGAAAGAAATGGATTTATCAAAATCGTAAATAATATCTGACCCAATTGATTGCTTTAAAATAGAATACTTTAAGGCGCCCACCGCAACCTTTTCAGCAATATTCTTTTTTTCTGTGTCAGAAAAATCTTTATCTTTAATTTTTCCTAAAACCAGCTCTTCAACTTTTTTTATCAAAGATTCTCCTGTTATAACTTTTCCTGTGCGGGAGGACATCTTGCCTTCTGGCAATCTCATCATCCCATGCCCTATATGCATTGTCTTCTCAGCCAGCTTTGGTAAAACCTGCTTCATCGCGCAAAGCATTACTTTAAAATAATCACTTTGTTCATTTCCGGTTATAACAAGTGACTTATCATATTTATATTTTTTGTATTTTATTTCTGACAAAGCTAAATCCTTTGCCTCATAAGTAGGTAATCCATCAGAATTAATGAATACCCTTGTATGGAGGCCATATTTTTCGCCTTTAAAAATTATTGCTCCATTTTCACCCTTTTCAAAGACCCCATCTCTTAATCCTTTTTCAACAATTTTTTTGCCGAGCTCTCCAGTTTCTGATTCAAAAATAAAATAATCAAATTTTGTGCCCAATATTTTATAAATAACATCAAAGCGTTTTAGGCTTTCTGCCTTACCTTCATCATATAGTTTATTTATTTTTTTATCGCTTCTATTATATATCAGTTTATTTAGGCTTATAATTTCTTTTTTTGCATCTTCGCTGTCTTCATATTTACCCGCTCCCAAGGCATAAGCCTGACCCCAAGCCAATTCTGGCTTTTGCATTTTACCCCAGATGGCTTTAGCAACATGCATACCCACATCCCCCTGATAACAAGCCCTTTTTACTTTACCACCTTGAAATTCAAAAATACGCGATAAAGACTCGCCAATTGCATTTGGCACTAAATGACCGACATGAAACTCTTTGAAAGGATTGGGGTCTGTGTAATCTAAAAAAACTTTTTGGTTTTTAAGTTCTGCTCCTTTGCCAAAATTTTTGTCTATTTTTTTTAAGTTCTCAATAAAAATCTCATCTTTAACAAAAAAGTTTATAAATCCAGGCCCGGCAATTTCTATTTTATTAAATAATTTATTGCTCCCAATTTTTTCTTTCAGTATATCCAAAAATTCTTTAGGAGTCTTGCCAATCTCCTTGGCTTTAACTAAGGCAACATTTGTAGAATAATCCCCATGGTCCTTATTGGCTGAAACTTCAACAGAAAAACCTTCGGTGCTTATCCCTGTTGCATCCGTAATTAATTTTTTAATTTTTCCTATCATTTTTATACATTAAGCTACTTCTTGTTGATAACACTGTTCACAATAAACAATTTCCGGCCTGTCAGGAGCATAGCTTGTCTCAAATTCATTGGCACAGCCTTCTTTCATGCATTTCCTGTGCCAGAGCTTGAGAGGGTTTCTTTGGCTTAGGCGTTCATAGCGTCTGCAATTGGGGCATAGTCTTGGTAGGGGCAGGTTCATCTTTTGGTAGAATTGGAGCTCTTGCGGGATAATTTTGAAGGCTCTTTTGCATTGGTGGTTGCACTCTCCTTTGTGGCTACATTCTATGACTTTGCCTACTATGTCGTCTTTCACGTCTTTGATGTGGTCTGGGAGGTCTTGTGAATTTATGTCTATTTTGTAATTCCTTTCTTCTGGGTCTTTCCAGCTGCATCCTTGCTCCATGGCTTGTTCTTTAGTTAGGGGGAAGTACTCTTGAGCTATGGTCTCATTGTAGGCAAAGGGGCTTAGTTCTGTTGGAAAGAATTCTCCATACTTATACACTCTTCCTTTTTTGTCTGTGTAAGGCATGTCCTTCATGTGTTGGATAATTTTTGGGACTAAGGCTTCATACTCTTCTTTTGTGTACTGTTTGTTTAGGATACAATAAAAATTCCCACGTTGCATAAAAGAGCATCCAAAAAGATGATTCGCGCTATTACAATAATCACTATATTCTACAAAAGACACACTATCAACGCAGCAAGAGCTGAACTTTATATTGCTTATATTTCTACCACAAACTAAAGTATCATATATCTTCTCAGCATTGTCGCCAAATTGCGTATAATCATAACAATCTTTATTTGGTTTGACTAAGAGCCACATACAATACCGACAATCCTGAGACCCAAGTGCAATATAACTGTTCTTAACGTTTTTGCTGTTGTTGATATAATCTCCAGAAACGTTAATATTTTGTCTACCGTGGATAAATTTATTAGAATGTTGCAACCATAAATCTTTAGATTTTTTTTTAAGTTTTTCTAGTTCTTTTATGGAACCTAAATTAAATTCTTTAATTTTGGCTTCGTATCCTTCTTTAGTGTAGGCCATATTAAAAATATAATTTTTTTTATTTTTCAAATTTATACATCCCACACAATTGTCACAGCCAATACAATTTTTACAAAACAAAATATTTTGACAATTATCACAATCAATAGAGAATCTGGCATTATAACAATTATTTAAATTCACATTTTTATAACAAAGCTGACACGAATTAATCATGGTATTATCGTAGCACTCCTTAGAATTTTCTATTTCCGAGCCATATGAACAATTTTCGTTGTAGTCAGAATTGAAAAGCAAATAACAATTTTTAAGCTCACTTGCAAAATTATTATATTCGCTATTAATCCAAGTCGTATGCAATCCCATCAGCGAAACATGTGGAACGCTTAAACTTAATTCCTTAATTTGCTCAAAAAATGGCTTTGAAAAATCGTAATCGCGCCCGTAACTTTTTGCATCCCATTTATCTGCCCAATAACAATCTGGGCAATAAACTGGGAATGGTGCACTTTGCGGATACACCGAGATAAGGCTTTGTGCACACATATCACATTTTCTTTTATAGAGTGTCTGATGATTCAAAAAAGAAAGTCTGCGTTGTAATCGGCATTCAGGACACCACATTGGTGCTGGCACCTTCATTTTTTCATAAAATTTAAAATCATCGGGCTCTATTACGAAGTCCTTTTTGCAATTTTGGCATTGGTTGGTTTTTGCTTGCATTATTGTATGACGGTTCCTACAAACGGCTTATTGTTTAAAAAGTCCTCTAAGCGCTCTACTTTTTTCCCATTAATCATTATTACTTTTAGTTTTAGCCTGTCTGCTAGCTTAGAAGCCCTGGGGTCAAAAGGCATGTTTAAACCCGGGGTCCACTTATCTCCCACAATACACCTAAAACTTTTCCAACCAATTTGCTTTAATGGCCTAGCGTCAGAAAAATCGTTAGGATTCTTGTCATAAACATAATCAACATTTGTCAGATTGATAATTGTGGTAATTTTATAATTTTTTGCCATTAGCACAGATACATAGTCAGTGGACCAACCAGGCTTATATCCTCCTCCTACAACAACCTCTTTTGTGGTTTTAAATTTTTTATTGGGGTCTGTAATAGTTTTAGGATAAGAATAACCTAAAAAAAGCTGTTTTATAACTTCTGCGTTTAATCTTGAGATATTAATGCCCATCCAATCCCTGCCCGATTCCTTTGCCCCAAACTCTAAAAGTGCATTTTGGTAAACTCTGCATATTTTGCCTCCTCCTACTAAAATAAAAAACTGCTTTGTTTTTAAATGTTTTTGTAAAGAACGTTTAAAACTCCTTAAAAAATTTGTATCAATTTCTCCTGGAGCAACTAATGAGCCTCCTAGAGAAATTATTATTGTTTCTTTTGCCATATTATATCTTAGTCTATCTTATTTTAAGGGAAATTTAAAGCCTACTGACCAAATCCCAACACCTCAATCAGCGTCTGAGGTGTTAAAAATACAATAAAAACCTCTAGATCGCCTATATATAGCTTACACTTATTTTATTTCGGCCAGTAGTGTAAAATACGGCTTTTTGCCGAACGGCAAAAAACCGTATAAACTCACAGATATATTACTTAGACGCGCTACTTATGTGTACTTTTTTGCCACGTGGCCAAAAAGCCACTATTCGCGCATATTCATTTTATACGTTATAACAACAAGAGTACGGTTTTTTTACTCAAGTGAAAAAACCGTACTTAAACCAAAAATACAAATCTGATAACAAAATATTTCAAAATTATAATATTATAATCAAAAAAACCCCGGGCAGTGACGAATCACCACTCGGGGGAGGGATAGCCTAGACCATCCTATAAATACAGAAGCGCGTGTTTGCACCTTCGGAACCATGATGAAGCAGGCGTAAGTCATCAAGCCCCATTTTTTTCAGCCGACCTGTAATGCGTGAGTCATTAATTACCGAGACCCAATCGCGTACGCCCAACTGCGCCGCCACTTCCGCCCTTGTGATGGTTGCGTTTTTTCGGGCTTTAAGCATCTCCAGGACCACCCTGTCCTCGTTTTCCCAGCGATAACCGAGAATCTTCTCCCAATCATCATTAGAAAGATTAGGGTTAATCCTAGATTTTGGCGTTGCCCTCGGCTTAGACTTAACTTTTGCAGAAACCTCAACAAGAGGAGGATTTGGAGGGAGAATTGTTATACAAATATAAACCCTCTCTCCAGCCTCCAGCAACTTCTCGTCCTGCAGCCATTTCTCGGCCACATCAGGAAGGCCAGATTGAATTGCCGCGACTCGCTCGTCTTTATTCATGAGCATAACCCTCGTTACCGTTGCGTGTTTCCGATAGGAACTATAAAAACAATATCATATTAAGATAATCTTGTCAATATTGGGATTACGTGGTATCATGCTACTATTATATAAGCCATATATAATAGAGAACATGAAAGTATTTAGCGAGAACAAGAAAGGGTATTTTGATTATAATATCCTGGAAAAATATGAAGCTGGGATGGTCTTATTCGGGCAGGAAGTAAAATCAATAAAAACAGGGCATATAAACCTGAGTGGTTCTTATGTTGCTTTAAGGGGGACTGAACCATTTCTTGTGGGTATAAAAGTGCCTCCGTACCAGCCAAATAACGCAGGAGCTGATTATAATGAAAACAGAGAAAGAAAGCTATTATTAAACAAAAAAGAGATAGATTATTTGATGGGTAAGGCATTTCAGAAGGGATTTTCGCTAATACCCTTGAAAATCTATGAGAAACATGGTAGGATAAAGCTTGAATTCGGGTTAGCTAAGGGAAAAAAGAAATTTGATAAAAAAGAGAAAATAAAAAGGAGAGATATAGACAGAGAAATTAACCGCGAATTATCGGTATAAGTGCCACAAGGGGATGCTTGTTTCGATGACTAGTTCTTTAAAGTAAGGCAAGTTGAGCGATCTTGCGCTCGTAAATATCTGAGAAAAAACATAATTGCTAATTTATTTAATAAGCAACCCGCGTTAGCATACGCTTAATGCGGCATCCTTACTATCAACTCCTGATAGGTAGATCAAGGGTGTTATATTATCAGGATAGATAATTTCTTCTCTCCGAGAAATTATTAAAATTAATCGGGGATAAGGCATTAAAAATTTTGTTAATTTTCTATTTGATGCTCGAACATAAAAATTAACTAAACTTGTAGAATTATTTTAATAAACTTTTCAGACGGGAGATCAAACTCCCCATCTCCACAAATAAAAATAAAAAATTGCAGAATAAAGTATTAATAAACAATTTCATAAGGGCGAAAGAGGTGAGAGTTGTAGATGAAACAGGCGCACAGCTTGGAGTAATGAACATTTTTAATGCGATTGATTTGGCAAAATCAAAAGGCTTGGACTTAATCCAGGTAACAGAAAAAGTGGAACCTCCTGTTTGCAAAATTGCAAACTACGGAAAATATCTTTATACTTTACAAAAGAAAGAAAAAAAGATTTCAAAACCCAAGGGTGGAGAATTAAAAGAAATACGGTTAACTTTTGGTATTTCTCCCCACGACATGGAAATTAGAGCCAAACAAGCAGAAAAATTTTTGAAAGAAGGGGATAAAGTAAAAATAAACATGGCTCTAAGAGGAAGAGAAAAGGCAATGGGAAACTATGCTAAAGAAAAGGTTCAAAAGTTTTTGGAAAGCTTAAACATCATAATACCAATTAAAACAGAGAGAGAATTAAAGCGCGAGCCTAGAGGCTTCACACTGATTGTCTCTAAAAAGTAAAAATATGACAACGAAAACAAAAAAGGCCATAGTAAAAAGGTTTAAGATAACCAAAAATGGAAAAATAATGCGTAGGTTGTCTGGCCAAAACCATTACAGGTCAAAAAAAACCGGGGAAAGAAAAAGAAAGGGCCGCAAATGGGTCTTGCTTTCCAAAGGAGAAGCAAAACAATTAAAAAAATATATAACAAAATAACATGCCAAGAGTTAAACGAGCCGTACAAGCCAGGAAGCATAGAAAGGGGCTGATGAAGCACGCCAAAGGTTTTAAATACGGAAGAAAGTCAAAATTTAAACTGGCCAAAGACGCCTTAAGACATGCTTGGACCTATGCATACAGAGACAGAAAAGTAAAAAAGAGAAGTTTTAGAGGTTTATGGAATCTGCAGATAAATGCACTGGCGAGAGAAAACGGAATTACTTATAGCAGACTTATAAACAGCCTTAAAACTAAAAAAATCGAACTGGACAGAAAAGTATTGTCTGAATTGGCAAAAGAATATCCTGAAATATTTGTAAAAATAGTAGAAGAAGCCAAAACAAAATAATATAAAAATCCCCCATATGGGGGATTTTTTATTGAAAATGTTTTTTTTCATATTCAGTTAAATATTCATACGCTTTTTTAAATAGCTCCTTCGAATTTTTATAAGTTATTTTTTTAACTGCTTCCTGATAGAGAAGCCAGGCAAAATCATCGTGTTCTTTAGATAATTTTATTTGCTGAGTATTTGTTTTTGCTATATAAAAAACAACCAGCTTAAAAATCCAAGGGGCTTTTTTCCTTGCTTCTCCTTCCAGCCCGTAATTTGCTCTAAAAAAATATTTTATGTATTTTTTAAACCCTGGAATTAATTTTAAATTCTTTATTCCAGTTTCTTCTTCGGTTTCTCTTTTTACTGCCTGTTCTTCATCTTCACCGTCTTCAATGTGCCCTTTTGCAAACTCCCAATGCCCGCCCTTTCTATTAACTCCTGGGTAATGCAAAAGAAGGTAATATTTTTTACCTTCTTGCTCTCTAAAAATTATAGCTCCCGCTGATTTTTCCCTTGGCATTTTATTTAAAATATTTTAGTAAATCCTCAACAGAATTTGTATTAATTATGTCGCTTTTTTCTGCCCATCCACGACGTGCTATAGCCACGCCATACTCCATTAGGTTCAACTGTTCTTTTTGGTGGCTGTCTGTGTTTATAATCATTTTGACTCCCTGATATTTTGCCCTTCTTATATATATATCTCTCAAATCTAATCTCATTGGCGAAGAATTAATTTCTAAAATAGTTTTTGTTTGCTTGGCTGTTTCTAAAATTTTATCAAAATCTAATTGATACTCATCTCTTCTGCCAATCAGCCTCCCCGTAGGGTGGGATATAATATCAATATTAGGATTTTTCATAGCTTTAATCAACCTTTCGGTCATTTCTTTTTTTAGCATTTTAAGCGAGGAATGAGCACCAGCGATTACATAGTCTAATTTTACCAAAACTTCATCTTTAATATCTAAGGAACCATCATTTAAAATATTCGCTTCGCACCCATGCAAAACTCTAAATTTTATATTTTGTTTTTTTAGCTTTTCGTTTATTTTTTCTATTGCTTTATTTTGTTTTAAAAGTTGTTTTTCGTTTAAACCATTTTCAATTCTTAAAAATTTTGTATGATCTGAAATCCCAATATACTCATAGCCCATCTCTATCGCAGTTTTTGCCATTTTTTCGATAGAATCTTCTCCTCCATCCCAATCAGAATGGCAGTGCAAATCACCCTTTATATCTTTTTGTTCAACTAATTTCGGCAACCTACCATTTAGAGCGGCTTCGATCTCGCCTTCGTTTTCCCTTAACTCTGGCGCTATCCATGGCAAACCTATGGCTTTATAAACATCTTCTTCTGTTTTGCCAGCAATTTGTTTTGCACCCTTAAATAACCCGTATTCGGAAAGCTTGAGTCCTTTACTCATAGCAATACGGCGAGTGGCTATGTTATGGTCTTTGTTCCCCGTAAAATACTGTAAAGCAGAACCATAGCTTTCTTTTCTCACTACTCTCAAATCCATGTCAAAGCCTTCTCTCATCCTTACAGAAGCCTTAGTTCCGCCCTTGCCCCAAACTTTTTCAACGCCATCCAGTTTTACAAAAAAATCCATAACCTTGGCCGGCTTTGTGGAAACTACTAAAATATCCACATCCCCAATTGTTTCTTTTCTTCTTCTTACAGAACCAGCTAAACTTATTTCTTGAACTTCCTTTACTGTTTTCAGTTTTTCTACAACATTACGAGCAGTAGGCAAAATCTGTCCTAAAAAAAATCTTCCATTATCTCTTTTTAAAAATTCCAAGCCCTGTAAAATGTTTTTTTCTGTTTTTTCTCCAAATCCAAATAGGGGAGCTATTTTGTGCGCCTTTACCGCCTTTTCCAAATCTTTTAGATTTTTGACTCCTAGTTTTTGATAAAGAACTTTTGCTTTTCTAGCGCCCATCCCCTCTACTTTTACCAATTCATCAAAATTAATAGGCAGTTTCTTTTTTTGCGCCTCGTATATTTTTATTTTTCCTGTTTTAAAATATTCTTCTATATGGTCTGCAATTGCTTTGCCAACTCCAGAAATTTCCAGTAAAGCTTTTACTCCACCCCTTCTATATATGTCACCCACATCCTCGTTTAAAGTCTCTAAGGACAAAGCAGCCTTTTCATATGCATAGGGCTTAAAAGCCACTCCTTCCATTCTTAAAAATCTTGCCATATCATTAAAAATTTTTGCCAATTCCTGATTTCTCATATATGGTTATGGTTCTACGACCGGTCTTATAGGGGGCGCTGTTTGAGCTTGAGCATCTCTTGAGGAAATATCTTTTTTTACAAACAGCAGTAAAAACGTTGCCAAAAATGTAAAACCACTAACAAAAAGAAATACAATATTAAAACCAAACTTTGACGCTACAATACCGCCTATACCCCCTGCTATACCAGCACCAAGTCCTAAAAATGTGCTTTCTGCACCCCACTCCAACGCTTCTTTCCCCTTATCTATGTGTCTGGTGAAAATGGCCATCCAAGAGGGGACCATCATAGACATGCCAAAAGCATAAATTATCTGCAATAAGTATATATGCCACGGGGCAGAGGCAAATAAATATCCCAAAGGAATAAATCCAGCAATAAAAGTCCCCATAACCATAAACCAAAAATCATCTTTTTCTCCGTGGTTCTTATCGAGGTAACGCCCTATCGGTATTTGAAATATTGCTTTTGTAACCCAATAAAAAAGAGATGCAAAACCTGCTATTTTTGCTGCTTCTGCCGTACTACCCGTTGTAATATTCTGCACAATAAATATAGCAAAAACAGGACCTAGAAGTCCCCAGCCAAGATTTAGCACAAAATCACTGGCTATCATAAACTTTATTATACTATTAACAATTTTTGGCATGTATGGTTATTTGTTAAAAATATTATTTTTAAATTATACACCAATTGTAACAAAAAATCCCGCTTTCGCGGGATTTTTTTATTAGCTTATTTCGTACTTTATATTTTTTATTTTATATATAGCTTCCACTGGAGAAAAAACAGTCACTTGTTCACCTACTCTGTGACCCAAAAGCGCTTTTCCAACTGGAGACTCATTACTAATTTTGCCTAAGGCAGGATTTGCCTCAAGTGTACCCACAATCATAAATTCATCTTTCTGCCCGTCCACATCTATTTTAACTTTTGCTCCGACATCAACAATATTCTGTTTTTCTTTAGGAGGATTTTTGATAATCTCATGATGATCAAAAATATTTTTTAATTCATCTATTCTAGACCTTAGAAAGCCTAAATCTTCTTGAAAACTTATAAACTCAGGGTTTAAATCCTCTGATTCAAAAACTTTGGGTTTTTCTCCGTCCATTGTCTTTTTACGCTCAATGTCCAAAACATCTTCATACTCTTTTTTAAGTTCTCTTAGCTTGCCTTTTGTTATGTAAAAAGTTTTTTCTTCCATAGCAATGAGGTTAAGATTTTATTATATTATATCCTCCTACCAAATAATTTCAATAGCGCGCTTGTATTTAAAAATCAGGCGTTATAAAATAGCTTAATTTACTCTTCAATCCGCAACCGCTGGCATAAGGAGGGGCCATGCCCATCACAATCAAGGCGGAACGCGTCAATGGAAAAATCGTGAGAATAATCGGCGAGGGAAACGAAGACGGAGATGAATTTTCAGAAATCCTGGAAATAATACGCGAGCTGCATGAATCTATGCACGAAGCAAAAAAACTCGGCAAGACCGTCCAGGTGGAAATCTCCATCGTTCCGCTCGTTTAGATTTTATCTTCACGTCCAACATGGCCCGCAACTCGCTACGGGCCTCTTTTTTTAGAATAATTTTTTTTGGTTTATTTTTGTTTTGTTGAGTTTCATTCTCTCTTTATCTGAAAATATTTTTATTTTCCCATAAACACCGTCGTATCCTGGCTCAACTGTAACTTTGCCCTCTCTAACTCTCATTACGGCTTCCGCGATTTTTGATAAGGAGCGTTTTTCTATTTCCTTACTATCAGAATCTAACAAAATTTTAAATTCACTTCCTAAATTTTTTATTAAATTATTATAAAGTTCTGCTACTTTTTTTGAAGCAACTCCAACTCCAATTGATTCTGCAATAATTTCGTTAAGAGGGATTAGACTTTTGAAGGGGACTGAATTTTTAGGCACAAAGCCTTCAGGCCGGTCGGCCAATTCCTCAACACGGTTTAAAACTCCTATTACCAAAGGTCTTTTACATTTAGGGCAGATATTCTTGTATTTTTTTGATTCTGCTGGAAGCAGGCTTAAATTGCATAATCTGTGACCATCATAATGATATTTCCCTTCTTCTGGAAAAAACTCTACTGTATACAAAAACTTAGTCTTGTCTTTTGTTTTTATAATTTCAGCAATAGAATTATAGCTTAGTTCTGCATCAAAAACATTTGCTTCCCTGCCTATTTTGGGTAAAGAGTGACTGTCTGAATTGGAAAGTAAAGTTATGTTATCTAGCCCAGAAATCCTCCAGTTCATTGCGGGATCACTACTTAGCCCCGTTTCCCCTGCATAAATATATTTTGTGTAGTCCTCAAAACATTCTTCCATTGTGTCAAACCCGGATTTTGATCCAAAAACAGAAAACCAGGGCGTCCACATATGAGCAGGCAACACCAAGCAATTTTCATCTGTATTTAAAACAATTTTAGCCAATTCTTTTGCATCTAAACCCAGGATAGGTCTACCATCTGAATGCAAGTTGCCTATCTTTTTAAGCTCCATATTAATCTTCTCAACCACGACTATAGATGGCGCAAAAACAATAATGTGAATTTTCCTAACTTTTCCTCCTTTTGAATAAATACAGCTAATTTCTGTAGTTAATATAAAACGCGTAGGTGAAGATGCCTTTCTTAGTTTAAAAAAACCGGGCTCAGCCGGTTCCAGTTTTTTATTTATTTCCTCAAACCATTTAGGATGGGTAAAGTCCCCCGTGCCCAAAACCTTAATACCTTTTATAGCGGCCCAGTTGTCCAAATTTTCCAAATTCATCTGAGGAGACACTGCCCTGGAATATTTAGAATGTATGTGAAAATCTGCTACAAACTTCATTCGGGTAAAATTATATTAAGAAAAAATTTGGACAGATTTTTTTTATGGATTAAAAATTCTTTTTTATCATCTGTTCTTACAATGCGGACGTCGTCATCAATATCTTGTTTAATCGCATTAAGAGAAACAAAAATAACATAAAAATTTTTACCGGCGTTAAGTTTTGGAATATTAACCTCTTCGTTTTTATTTCTGATATACAAAAAAACCTCTTCTTTTGGCTTTTCCTTTTTTGCCCCAAAAACTCTTGCTTTTACTATATGGCTTTGGGCAATTGCCCCTGGCTGATATGTTTTATACTCTCCTTTTCTTTTTACAACTAAGTTTACACTCTGTGTTTTTTCTTCGGGCCTAAAAATTATCAAACGTCCACCGGCGTTCAAGTTTATGCAGTCAATAACCTTATCTTCAATTTTTTCTTGTAGGTTATCCGTCATTTAAATCTTGAAAATCTTGTATCCCTCGTGCACTTTTTCGTCTACTTTTATTCCTATGGAATTTCCCTTTTTTGCTGATTTTACTTCCTTATGGTCAATTTGCATTGAAACAATTTTTTGTTCAAAATCAGTTTCCTGACCCCCAACTATTCTTATTGTGTCTCCCTTTTTTAATGGTGCTGACAAATCGATAACAGCAACTTCTATATTGGAAAAATAATGCTTAACTTTTCCGATAGGTTTTTCTTTTTTCATAAAACTTAATTTTTAATATTAAACTTTTTTTAATCGTATCAAAAACCGCCCTGATTAACAAGGCGGGTTTTGATGAGAGGGATGTGCTTGAATTCGGACAATGAATGCAAACATATCTTTACCCCTCACACTTGTCATTTTATAATTAAATTGCACTGTGTCAAGCCTTTCTTGAGAATCTTGTAAACCCTGAGCAGGGGACTATCTCAATTCCTTGTTTTTCCAATTCATCCATCAGCAAATTAACCCCTAAAGAATCTGATGAAATATGCCCTGCAATTACGATGTTAACGTGGGCAGCTTCCGCTTCTTTTTTGTGCTCTTCAGAAATGTGCATCCCCACAACCGTGCCCACTCCAGCTTGCGCCATTTTTTCGTATAGTTTTGGAGAGCCCTCTGTACCTCCTGTGATTTCAGACAAAGCAATTTTTCCGCATCTATTATCTGGAGAGCCCACAAAAATTTTAGGACCTACGCCAATTTTCATTGCCTCTTTATATTCTGGTATTTCCTTTAATATACTTATTAATTCGCCAACTGTTTCGGGTTTTTTTTGCTCAACAAAATCTCTTAAAAATTTGGCGGCTAAATTATCGCAAGGCGTATGAGAGTTCATTAAATTAATACCCATTAATTTTGCTGCATCCACAGTCCTTTGATGGTTTGAAGAATTAACTCCTCTGGCTACCTCTGAAATTCTTTCCTTCATTAAGCCTTCTGCAACGTTTATGGGCACGCCATAATAGTTACAAACATCTGCCTGCAATTCCATCACATCTGCCAACTGGGCCAATCCTTTACCAACCGGATGATGGGCTATAACCAAGTCAATATCTCCTAAGTGTTTTGCAATTAAAATTTCTTCAGGGCCTATATCTATGCCAACCAAAACCTTTTTAATTTCTTTATTTTCAGAAACATTATAAATACCTGAATCTAAATACGGATTTTTCAAAGCATCTTTATCAAATTCTTCCTTAGCCTCAATTGACAGTTTCTCAAATCTTTTTCTTTTAGAATCTAAAAGTTTTTGCACTCCTTCCTTTCCACGAAAATCAGCATCCGTACCCATTTTTATCATCAAATTGTAAATATCACTTATTTTCATATAACATTTTTATTAATTCCTCTTGTTTTTTTATATCAAAAAACTGGCGCCTTATTCTGGCCTTCTCTCTTCTTATAAACGTTTTTGCTGATTTAGTCATTTTATTCTTCATAACTTAAGTTTTTTACCTTACCATAAATCACCTGGACAATCAACTATCTATCCATAGCTTCTTTTGCAATCCTACGGTCGTCCCAAGGGATTTTTTTACCATTGGCCACACACATCCAAGGCTCTGATCCTTTACCCGTGATTATCACAACGTCTCCAGGCATTGCTGACTTTATAGCTTTTTTAATAGCCTCTACTCTATCCTGTATCTTTTGAGCTTTATCGCCTGCTGTTGTGGCAACCTGGTCTATAATTTCCAATGGGTCTTCTTCATACGGATCTTCATTTGTTACAATAATCTCTTTGCAGTATTTTTTTGCCAATTCGCCCAGAACAGGCCTTTTCCATTTATCCCTGCCTCCTCCACAACTTCCTAAAACACAAATTAAGGGCTTTCCTTCAAAAGATTTATACGCAGCTTCCAATTGCTCTGGAGTATGAGCATAATCAACCACAGCCATAAACGGCTCTTTTTTTATAATTTCCATTCTACCTGGAATTGCTTTTACTTTTAAAAGTGCTCTTTTACAAATTTCAAAATCAACTCCATAATTTTCGGCAACAGATACTGCGGCTAAGGCATTCATTATATTAAACTGGCCTAATAAATTAAGTTTAATTTCTTTTGCTTTTTCATTTTTACGGCTAAAAGTGATTTTTTTGCTGGCTGGCGTGTCTAAAAAATATTTTGCGTTTTTATCATCCACATTTATAATATGCGTATTTTTATTTTCTTTAAAAAGCCTTAGCTTGGCGTTCCTGTAATTTTCAAATCCTCCATGAGCTTCAATGTGCTCTTGCCCTAAATTTGTAAAAACAACCGTATCAAAATTTATGAACTTGTGCCTAAATTGATTTATGCCTTCTGAAGTCACTTCTAAGATAATATACATACACCCGGCCTTTTTAGCCTGCCTAAGAAATTTTTGCATGACAAAACGCCCCGGCATTGTCATTTTATATTTATTTTCCCATTCTTTTTCTCCTATTTTAAAGCGGGCTGTAGAGGTGGAGGCTACTTTTGCCCCTGCCTCTTCTAAAATTCTACTTATGAAATCAACTGTGGTAGACTTGCCGCTAGTTCCCGTGACTCCTATAATCTTTATGTTTTTGTTCATACCTGGAAACCCATATAAAACGGCTCCCAGCAAAGCCAGTTTAAAATGATAAACATTCAAGAAAAAGGGCGGCATAAATTTTTTTATTTTTTCCTTTACAGCCATTGCTCTAATCTATCATAAAATCCGCACAAAAAAAAGCCAACCTCATGGTTGGCTGTGCGCTTCGATGTGTTGAGAGAGAGAGCGTAAATCTTTGCTCTGACATTCTGGGCAACACCACATTTTATCGCCCAGTACCTCTGGCTTTTCTTCTGGCTTTTTACCAGTACATACCCACTTCTGATAGCAATCCCAGCAAACCTTGCGTCTTCCCCTCTTTGTACTAGGGCGATTGAATATGATTCCTGCATTTGCCGCGGCGACTCTAACAAAATCCTCATCCATCACACATCACTCCATTGTAAAAGAACTGTGAAAAAACAAAAACCTCTTTTGGAGAAGAGGCGCTTTTTGTTTTATTTTTTGAAAAACGCTCCTTCTCTAAGAGAGGTTAATAATTCTAATAATAATTATGTTTTTTATTCTATTCATATCTGCACCTAAAGTATACAAAATCCTAAAAACTGTGTCAAATTATTTTACAATCCTTATAGCCTTTCCTTCCACTAAAGCTTCTGTAATTTTTTTGTAAGCAGAGGCTAGAATTCTCTGGAACGTACTTTGAGATGTGTTCATTTTTTGAGCTGCTTCAGTTTGCTCCAGCTCTTTTATATTCTTTAATCTTAATGCTTCAAGCTCTTCCCCAGTAAGCTCAACCAACTCTAAATTCCTCATGGGGATTCCTTGGGGTTTAAAATATGTAACATTAGGGTTAAATCTTATTTTTCTACAAAGTCTTGGTCTTGGCATAAATTTTAATTACAAATATTAATTACCTTTTCCTCTTGTTCATAAGGAGTTAGTGGTCTAATTTTTTCTTGCGTATATGGATTATTCTTATTTGTCGGGATTTGCCATAAAGGAATCGTCCAATCAGGTTTTTCCATAAATTCGTCCAAGCTTACCCAATTGATATTAGCGTTATCCCAAAACTCAACCCACATGTCATTCCATTGTTTTAGATTGCCTCCAATATAAGTATGCGACACCGGAGTTACTCTAGAATATTGCCCAAACCATGCTTTTTCTTTGGGTGTTAACAGCTCAATTGCTCTAGTCAATTCTTCCCTCATATCATTTGGAGTACCTGCTCTTTCATAAAATGAGTAATCACAAAGGCTTCCATATTCAAAGGTTACCAATGGGATGTTAGAGACAGATAAAATTTTTACATTATATCCTTCTGGTTGATAAACCGTTGCCTTGTCTCCTGTCGTACCTCTGGCAGTAATATACGGTATTCCCAGGTCTTCGGCAACTTGTATAGTAGTCATATCAGAAGCCATATAGCGAGACGAAATAATTCTTGGCCTTGTTCCGGTGCACCCTTCAATTTCATCTAGCATTTTTACAATTCTTGCTTTTTGGTCTTCATAGAGAATATCCCAAAAAGGCTCCTGGACATTTGCTGCAACAATCTCTATATTTCCCAAGCTAAGAGTATTTTTTACTTCCTCACAATTTGTTTGAACAAACTCAGGAGAAACCATTAAAAGACCATAAATATTTTTTTCCTTCATTTCTGTTACCATAGTAGATAGCCCTATTGGCTCACTTTTAGATTCAATAAGAATCATAATTCCGTCTGTTTTTATCTCTGTGGTCTTCGGACCAGAAACAAAATAAAAAATAATCGCTGAGACTATTGCTACAATAATTATGATAAAAATTAAATATAAAATTTTGTTATTTATTTTCATATTATTTTATTTTCTTTCTAAATTAATATTACATTTAGGACATTTGATAGTTGAACAAGGAACTCCGGACTGGTGAGAAACCTTATATCCGCAGCTTGAACAGACACAAAATCCACCAGGTCCTTCTTTAGAAGCACCTTCAGCCTGCCCTACAAATCTTCCTTTTTTCTGCCAACCAAAACCCTTCCCAAAAGCTGGCTTATAAAATCCTGTTTGCAACTGAGTTCCTTTAATTTGTATTGCCACATAAGATAAATTTAGAATTTTTTGCATTAATTTTTTCCTTAACTCTTCTGAAATATTTGTTGCTTTTTCTATGTTTAAATTACCCGGTAGGCTTATTTCCAAATTAGCTGTAACAGACGAACCTTTCTTTTGGGTTTTTAAGGAGTCCATTTTAATATTCTGGCTTTCTACAATTTCTTTTATTTTATCTTCTATTTCAGGTCCGGCAGAAACGTCCAATAAGGAGTCTGTCGCAATTTTTCCTAAAGAAAAAGATTCCTTAATAATATATAGTCCGATTATAAAAGATAAAATTGAATCTACGTAGATCCAATAGCTGGTAAAGAATAGACCAACTAAAACCACCAAAGAAGCATAAACATCTACTCTGGAATGAACTCCATCTGACAGCAAGGAAACAGAATTTTCTTTCTTCCCATAGTAAATTTTTATTCTGGCCATAATCTCGTTAACTAGGGCTGACAATAGCATTACTCCCAATACCAAATATCCCACATTTATGGACGAAGGATTTTTAAATTCCCTAACTGCCTCTAATATAATAAACAATCCTGTCAAGAACAAAACTATTGTAATAATCAAGCCAGATAAAACTTCAAATTTATAATGGCCATAAGGATGTTTCTGGTCCTCAGGTTTTTTAGAAATTTTTATGCCCACAAAGCTTATTACCGAAGAAAGTATATCCATGCCAGAGTGGAGCCCTTCTGCAAAAACAGCTGACGAATGCGAAAAAACTCCAACAGCAATTTTAACTGCAGACAAAACAACATTTGCTAAAATAGATAATATTGATATTTTTTCTTTCATATTTAATAAAGAAAACCTGCCCAACTTAAAAGCTGGGCCGGGTATTTCTTTTTATTTTTGACCCTTTATTTCCGTTAATCTTTCTTTAACTGCTTTTAATTCTTCTTCCAGGGCTGTTTGTTCATCTTTCAGCATTTCAGACTCTTCCTTTTTTGTATAAAAGTTTCTCCATCCAAATCCTCTACCACAACCTCTACCTAATCCTCTGCCTCCTCCACAGGGGCCCATTCCCCTGCCGGTAGTAGGACCTTGGCCCATAGGACCGGTTCCGTTAAATCTTGGCATATTTTTTATATTTTGGTTTACATTGAGGTTCGACTATTTCCTCTATATTGAGTATATACCCAAAACTATACCGTGTCAAGCCCCACAATAAAAAGGGGTCGCTAAGCGCCCCCAGCCTTCTATTACAGCTCTTACCTTCTTAGGTTTTTTAGAGCGAGTTTTATGCGTTCTTCAGTTTTTAAGGCGGGGGATACTCCTGATAAAGCCTCTTTTGCCTGCTGTTTTGTAAAACCCAGACCAACTAAAGCGTTTTCTGCTTCATCAGCTGAAACTGATTTTGCACCAAATGTTTTTATCTTACCCGTAAGCTCTAATATAATAGAAGACGCACGTTTTGATCCAATGCCAGGAACTCCGGCAAAAACATTTGTGTCTTGTTTTAAAATTTTGTCTTTTATTTTTTCTAATGGCCCCACTACAGAAAGCTCCAAAGCTGCTTTTGGACCAACGCCTCTGACATCGTTTAAAATTTCAAAAAACTCCAGCTCCTCATAGGTTAAAAATCCGTATAAATCCAAGGCTTCTTCTTTTACATTTTGAAATGTAAAAACCTTGAGGTTTTCACCAATTGCTGGTAATGTTAATAGGATTTGGCGAGGCAAAAAAATCTTATAGCCCACCCCTGCCACTTCAATTATCACAAACTTATCCTTTTTCAGAATGATTTCCCCGTCTAAATAAGATATCATAAGTTATTGATATATTGTATATGAAGTTTGAACTGAAATCAAAGTTTAAGCCGACAGGAGATCAGCCTACAGCTATTGCAGAGCTGACCAAAAACATAAAATCTGGCGCAAAAGACCAAGTGCTTTTGGGTGTTACGGGGTCTGGTAAAACCTTTTCCTTGGCTAATGTAATCCAAAAAACACAAAAGCCAACCTTAATTATTTCGCCAAATAAAACTTTAGCCGCCCAGCTTTATCAAGAGTTTAAAGAGTTTTTCCCAAACAACGGAGTGCATTATTTTGTTTCATATTATGATTATTACCAGCCTGAAGCTTATATACCCCAATCTGACACATATATAGAGAAAGATGCAAAAATAAATGAAGAAATAGACCGTTTAAGACATTCTGCTGTCCAAGATGTAATATCTCGCAGAGATGTGATTGTGGTGGCTTCGGTTTCTTGCATATATAATATTGGAGACCCAAAAAATTACCAAGAAGTTTCTTTGGAAATAAAAACTGGTCAAAAAATAAAAAGGAAAGATTTTATTTTGCATCTAACCAGTCTGCAATATAAAAGAAATGACATCGACTTCAAGCCTGGGACATTCCGCGTAAGAGGGGACATCATCGAAATTTTTGCTGTTACAGGAACAGAGGTTTACAGAATTGAATTTGAAAATGATAAAATAAAAAATATTTCGAGGGCTGAATCTGGCAAAAATTCCGCAATTTTAAATTTTAAATTTCAAATTTTAAATTTGAGGCTGCTTCCGGCAGCCTTCTGGGTAGCCCCTCAAGATAAAATAAAAGTTGCGCTAGAAAATATAAAATTAGAACTACAAGGCAGGTTAAAAAAATTAAGAGAGCAAGGAAAATTGTTAGAAGCCGAAAGACTTGAGCAAAGAACAAATTATGATATAGAAATGCTACAGGAAACAGGAATGTGCCGTGGTATAGAAAACTATTCCAGACATCTGGAATTTAGAAGGCCTGGACAAGCTCCATTTTCTCTTGTTGATTATTTCAACTATTTTAATCCTAACGGCCCCTTAATATTTATAGATGAATCACATATTTCCATTTCTCAAATAAAAGCCATGGCGATACAAGATAAAATACGAAAAGAAACTTTAATAGACTTTGGATTTCGTCTGCCTTCTGCTGTAGACAACCGGCCGTTAAACTTTAAAGAATTTCAACAAAGACAAAAACAAACTATTTATGTTTCTGCTACGCCAGCTGAATATGAAAAGGAAAAAGCGGGTAAAAACATTATTGAGCAGATAATAAGGCCCACAGGATTATTGGAGCCATCAATTGAAATAAGAAAAACCGAAAACCAGATAAAAGATTTAATGATAGAAATAAAAAAGGAAACTGATAAAAACCAGCGTGTGCTTGTTTTAACTTTGACAAAAAGATTAGCTGAAGAAATATCTGACTATTTAATAGAAAGAAAAATCAAAACACAATATTTACATTCTGAAATAAAAACAATGGAGCGACCAGAAATTTTAAAAAATTTAAGACAGGGAAAATATGATGTTTTGGTGGGTATTAATCTTTTAAGAGAGGGGATTGATTTACCCGAAGTTTCTTTGGTTGCTATTTTAGATGCTGACAAAGAAGGATTTTTGAGAAACAAAACTACTTTAATACAAACTATGGGCCGGGCAGCCCGCCACCCCAACGGCCGTATTATTTTGTACGCAGATAAAAATACCCAGTCTATGCAATCTGCCATTACAGAAATAAACAGAAGAAGAAAAATTCAAGCAGATTATAACAAAAAACACCACATCACACCTACGGCCATTATAAAAGCTATTAGAGATTGGGGATTTTCAAAAAAAGAAGATGTGGCTTCAGAATTTTGGGTAGTGCATGATAAAAAGCTTTTGGAAAAAGAAATGAAAACAGCCGCCAAAAACCTGGATTTTGAAAGGGCGGCTGAACTAAGAGACTTAATAAAAAAGTTATAATCTAAAAAATTTAATATTCACTGCCAGTATTGGCAACTGTATAATCATTTAAATCCTTGATATCTCCAGATTTATATTCTTTATACATAATAATTTTTGGCAAAGATGGAGCTTTAGAAGACTCTGCTCTCCCCTTTGGAGAAGTTACCTTTAACAGCTCGGGTACAGCAAACTCTAAAAATTTATAAAAATTATTCCAATCACTATTAATTCCATTCCAAACTTTTTCTGCTAAACTTTTTGGCATAGTAAAATCTATTATAGTTTCTATATTTCTTTTCTCTTTATATTTAGTTTTTTCACTAGGATATTTTATAGATAATGAACAGACTTCTTCATTTTCGCGCTCTTCCTCAAAACCATGGTCTTTTAATTTTACTGGAACAATTTGTTTTGTTTTTGCTTCAGCTACAACTTCATGCCGTTCTATGGGGGTCAAAAACACTGAACCGTTTGCTTCCATGTGCTCACAAAAATAATCTGGCGTTCTGTATCTTGCGCAAAATCCCACTAATTTCTTCATTTGGTCAGACATTTTACCGTATTCGAAATAATCTTTCGAGGGCTCAACGTTATCAAGCTCATCTTGTTTTTCACCCATAAACGTCTCTCCTGAATGAATTTTAGTGGCTATAGCGTAGCCGGCCAATCCTTTCTCAAAATCTTTTTTGTATTGCTCACAAATTTTTTCAATACCTTCAACGGCTTCATACTGCTCGTCCTCTTTTTTTTCGGGGACTTCCTGGGTTCTCTTTTCGTTACCATCTAATACAAATCCTGTGTCATTACTCTCAGTTTTTGACGTTTTGATTAATTCTTTTTTAAATCTTTCTTTTTTTCCAGTTTCTTTTTCTATGGCCTCAACTTGGTCTTTAAATATTTCTTCAACTTCTAATGTAAGCCACTTACGAAACTCTTCTTGTTTTTCTTTGTCTAGGTTTTCTGGATCAGGGGTATAACCTGTTTCTTTATATGCTTCTTTTTTTAATTTTCTACCCGTTAGCTGGTTTGCTATATTTATAATCTCATCCGATAAAGCTGTACCGGCTTCGATGAGCTCTTTTTTTTGATCCTCTATTTTTGGGTCAAAAATTTCGTTTGTCTCGCCATTTTTTGTTTTTAGTTTTCTCCCGGTTTTAAGGGCTTTACTTATTTTTTCAGCATCTTTCCAGGTTTTCCTTAGTGTATTAAGCAGCTCTTTTCTATCGGTAACGGGCAATTCTTCAGCTTTTTTAATTTTTGCTTCTTTTTTTTCTTTGGCTTCAGCTTGCTGGGCCTGAATTTTAATAGACTCTGTATCAACCTTCTCTCTCTTTCTTCTCTCCCATTCATTTTCAACCTCGTCTTTTGCGATTTCCCTTACTTTATCCTTTAGCCCATCTTCTACTAATTTATCGAGTTCCTCTGATGTTTTCTTATTACCACCTGGAATCTCTGCTTTTCCAGTAAAAAAATTTATTTTTATCTTTTTTATATCCTCAATTTCCATTCCCCCGGCAAAAAGTCCAACAACATCTCGCCTGCTTATTTTTTGCAAAAAACCTTTTACAGAAAAATCACCATGGTCGATAAGAGATTTTCTTTGATTTTCAGATAATTTTGGGCTTGCCAATATTTTATGAAAAATATTTCCTTCGCAAGCAGCTACAAATCCTGGATCTTTTAATTTTTGTTCTATTCCTTTTTTTATAATTTCGTCTTCTTTTTCTTTTGGATATTCCTCTTTTATTTTTTGTTTTGCCTCATCTTCAGGGGTAATACGCTCAGCCGTTTTAAGCGGGCGTTCCGTCGGCTTTTTTTCTATTGTCGTTGGCTCTGCTGCAACTTCTTTTTTTGCATCGCCTGTTTCACCAGGCTCCGGAGTTCTTTTAGACTCCCTACCCAAAACGCTCTCTGCACCAGAAATTTTTTCTGGATCACGGATATCTTTTGGAGGAATATCTATTACATAGGGCTCTTTGTCGCCAAATTCTTCTGACATAAAATATTTGTTAATATAAGATTTAATAATTTTAACATTACCCACATCAAGCGTCAAACCAGTCTATCCTCTATTGCAAAAAAGAAGATTATATGATATTATATTTCTATTACATAATAAATATGGCAATAACAAAATCAGCTAAAAAAGCTATAAGGCAATCAGAAACCCGCAGGGTGCAAAATTTGTCTTATAAAAATAATATAAAAAAACTCGTAAAAGAAGCTCGGGCTTTGGTTTTAGCAAAAAAAAATGACGAAGCTAAAAAAGTATTACCCGCCATTTATGCAGCTTTAGATAAAGCAGCCAAGGTAGGAGTGATTAAAAAAAATAACGCTGACCGCAGAAAATCCAGACTAACTAAATTTATAGAAAAAAAGGTTTAAATTTCTGACACCAATAAGTCCAGCGCTAACTCCGGTTCTATTTTTCCAGTTTTAATATCTAAGTCTACCTGAAAAATCTTTTGGTAGATTTTTTTTAATTGATCAAAAGAAAATTGACTACATAAATAAGAACTTTTTTGAACCACAAACGGATGCAATCCACTACCTGCCAAAGGTTTTTGGCTGTCTTTTAGCTCCTTTATTATCAAAAGATTTCTAAACTGGTAAGCAAACATACTAAGCAAGTACAAACAGTTATCACCATTTTCAAGATGTTTGTGTAATAACTCCAGCGCCTGTTTTTTATTTTTTGAAGCTATAGCATCTATTGTTCTGAAAATATCATTTTCAATACTTGGTCTTACCAACAGCTCAACATCTTGTTTATTTATAACCCCTGTTTTTTTATAGTTTGATAATTTTTTTATTTCATTTTCCATTTGCCATAAATTATTCCCCACAAAATTTAAAAGCAAATCTTGCGCCTGAAAATCTATTTTTGAATTGTTTTTAGCAAATTCTGCTGATACCCATTTTTTAAGCATAGCTGGCTGTAAAAAAACAAACTCCTGGCACCTGGAATATTTACCCAAACCCTTAAAAAGTTTTGTTCTTTTATCAACTACACCATCTTCAAAAACAACTACGATATCATTTAATTTTTCCAAGTTTTTAAAAGCACCTAAAAAATCCTCCTGCCAGCCTATGGCTGGTCCGCCTTTAACGGAAAATAAGTTTCTTAAAATTATCAATTTTTTTTCTGCAAACATTGAAGAGATTTTAAAGTTGTTGTAAAAGTCATTAAAATCACTTTTTTGGGCATCAATATAAATTAAATTTAATCCACTTTTGTGGACTTTTTTATATCCGCCGATTATGTCTTCCAGCTTTTTTTTAGACCTATAAGAATCTTCTCCGTAAATAAAATAAATCATTGTATTTATAACTTTTGGCAACGAGGGCAGTAAAAGGCGGAACGCTGAGCCACTTTAATTCGCTTTATTTTTGTCTTGCATCGGTGGCATTTTTGGCCCTCTCTTTTATATGCCTTTCTTTCTGCATCAAAATCACCTTTTGTTCCATCGAGTTTTCTATAATCAGAAAAGCTATCTCCACCAAGATTAACCCCAAGCTCTAAAACTTTTTTTATTGCCTTGTATAAGGATTTTAACTCTTTATTACTTAACTTTGCAACACTTTTTTCGGGATGTATTTTAGAGACCCATAAGGCTTCCGAAGAGTATATGTTTCCTATGCCAGCTATAACATAAGGATTCATTATAACTTGTTTTACTTTTCCTTTTTTCCCAACAAACAACTTTCTAAATTTTTGGAAATTAAAATTTTTGTCTAGTGGTTCCGGACCTAAGTTTTTAAACTCTTTTG